>ERZ894232.169-NODE-169-length-93484-cov-17.811119_pt1 | contig 93484 bp, 86 predicted proteins | sample MGYA00380296_ERZ894232 | MGnify/ENA primary metagenome ERZ894232 (study PRJEB32331, sample SAMN06328433) | human gut metagenome | biome: human gut microbiome; feature: stool | host: Homo sapiens | collected 2014-08-14 ...
AACCTGAACAAGAAGCCTTATCTATTGTTTCCTTCAAGGACTGAGAGGCCGCTTCTCAGTTAATAAATTAAATCCCAAACAAATTTAATAGCCCACCACCCGGCTAAATGCAACCACGCCGAACAGCATAAACAACACCAGATAAATTCCCAGTAATACTGCGAATATGATCAGCTGTGCTCTGCAGAAGTTTCTCCGGTTAATATTACCGTTACTTTCGAATGCCCATACGAAATACATGACTATTCCAACACACGGGATCAGTAATACGATCAATGTCAGTATCCAGTCTTTTAGATCCATTGGAGAGTTGTCTGACTGCTCATTTCTGTTCCGGCTGTACTGCTGGCTGTAATCGTATTGATTGTCCTGATATACGAATTTATTATCCTGTGAATCCTCTGATCCGGTTGCTTCCGACTCTGGTTCTTCCTTCTCTTCCGGCTCTCCTGCCGGTTCTTCTGTTGATTCACCGTAACTGTAGACCTCGTCAGCGGTTACCTGCTTATTTTCTTCATCCATCTGTCATTCTCCTTTGCCTTACTTATTTTTGCGTCTATCTTATCATTTTAGGGCTCCGAACGCAACATCCATGAGCAGTCGAAGCAGATTATAGTGGTAATAACTCATTGGCGGCTGGTCCGGAAAATACCGATACATACGCCACACGTAGTAAATCACCATAAGAACCACACACACGACACAGCCTGTCTTAAACCATTTTCCAATCGGCTTCTTACAGATATAGCGCTTCCATGCAAATATCACCACACCTGCTGCAAATGCATAGATAAACGGGTGCATTTTCCATGCTCCTTTGAAGTCCAGATGCAAAAGCCGGATTCCTGCTCTTGTAAGTCCGCATGCCGGACAAGGAAATCCCGTGATCCAGACCATAGGGCAAATACCCGGCAGAAATTGACTTCCAAATACAAAATAGGCGATTATAAATATAACCGCCCATTTTGCCTTCTTTATATCATTTTTTAATAATACAAATCCGTCTTTCAATATCTTTTTCATCCTGTTATGAGATAACTTTCTTCGGACATTTTACTGCACAGGCACCACAGTCTTTACATTTCTCGTAGTCGATGTGCGCAATGTTATTTTCCACTGTAACAGCTTCAAACTTACATGCTTTCTCACACATCTTACATCCGATACATCCGGCTGTACATGCCTGCATAACTGCTTTACCTTTGTCCTGTGAATTACATTTTACCAGATGCTTCTGATCATATGGCACGATTTCGATCAGGTGTTTTGGACATACAGCTACACATTTTCCACATGCTTTACATGCTTCTTTATCTACAACTGCCACACCGTTTACAATGTGGATCGCATCGAACGGACATGCCTGAACACAGCTTCCGTCTCCAAGACATCCATAAGAACAGGCTTTCGGTCCGCCGTCCTGCATCATGTTGACCATAGTACAGTCGCTCAGTCCGTGATATTCATATTCCTGTTTTGCTTTCTCACAGTCTCCGCCACATTTTACAAATGCAACTTCGTGTACCTGTGCACCTGCAGCAACGCCCATGATCTCTCCGACTTTTGCTGCTACCGGAGCGCCTCCGACCGGACATCCGCCGACTTCAGCTTCTCCTTTTACGATTGCTGCTGCAAGTCCGGAACATCCGGCATAACCACAGCCACCGCAGTTATTTCCAGGAAGAACGCCCAGGATGGCTTCTTCTCTTTCATCTACCTCTACCGCAAATTTCTTACCGGCAATGCCGAGGAATACACCAATGAATAATCCGGTGCCTCCTACGATAACTGCCGCAAGAATAATACCTGTAACACTCATTGTCTGCCTCCTCCTAAATTAATCCTGAGAATCCACAGAACGCGATCGCCATCAGACAAGCTGTGATCAGTACGATCGGAGTTCCCTGGAAGGACTCTGAAATATCATTGTATTCCATCTTCTCACGGATACCGGCCATGATCACGATCGCGATCAGGAATCCGACAGATGTACCAATACCATTGACAACACCTTCTAAGATAGAATATTCTTTCTGAACATTTGTAAGTGCCACACCAAGAACCGCACAGTTTGTTGTGATCAGTGGAAGATACACACCAAGTGCATTGTAAAGGGATGGCATACTCTTCTTCAGGAACATTTCTACAAACTGTACCAGAGCTGCGATAAACAGAATGAATACGATTGTCTGCAGATATTCAAATCCCAGCGGAACCAGGATGAATTTATAGATCAGTCCCGTAAAGAATGATGATAATGTGATAACGAATACAACTGCTCCACCCATACCGGTTGCAGTCTCAACCTTCTTCGAAACACCAAGGAACGGACAGATTCCAAGGAACTGGCTGAGTACAACGTTATTTACGATAGCTGAACCAATTGCAATAATCAATAACTCTTTCATACTATGTACTCCTCCTACTCTTCATTCCCTGTCGGGAATACTTTGCTTCCGCATCCGCCGCATGATGCACAGTCTGTGCCGCATCCCTGTGGCTCGGCAATCTTCTTGCCTTTCTGTGCTGCGTGTCTCTTCAGTCTGTTCATACCTGCAACCAGGAATGCAAGAACAAGGAATGCTCCTGCCGGCAGGATGAAGATTGTTACTGGTACATATCCGCCTTTTCCTGCTGCTGCATCTGCAAGCGGAAGAATCTGAACACCGAAGATTGCTCCGGTTCCGATAAACTCACGCACGATCGCGATACAGGTCAGACCAAATGTAAATCCAAGTCCCATACCAATACCATCAAAGATAGATGGAAGTACCGGGTTCTTGGATGCATAACTTTCTGCACGTCCAAGGATAATACAGTTAACAACGATCAGCGGGATGTAAAGTCCAAGTGAATCATACAGACTTGGAACGAATCCCTCTAAAAGGAACTGTACAATTGTTACGAAAGATGCTACGACTACGATGAATGCCGGCATTCTGACTGAATCCGGAATCACCTTACGTAACATAGAGATCAACATATTCGACAGTACAAGTACGACTGTTGTGGACAGTCCCATACCTAAACCGTTAATAGCGGATGTTGTTACCGCCAGGGTCGGACACATTCCTAACATCAGAACGAAGGTAGGATTTTCTTTGATCAGACCGTTATATACTCTTTCAGTACATTTATTCATGACGAACTACCTCCTGTTTATTTAAATGCATTCTGATAATATCCGAGTGCTGCATTGACAGCTCCTGTTACTGCTCTTGAAGTAATGGTTGCACCACTTAAGGCATCGATCTGTTCTCCGTCTCCACCGTCTTTGGAAACCACGAATTTATCAGCCTGTTTATTTACATACTGGTTATAGAATGAAGGCTCTGTAGCTTTCATACCAAGACCTGCTGTCTCGCTGATAGAAAGAATAGATACACCGTTGATCGTACCGTCTTTCTTAATACCAACTGTAATCTGGATATTGCCGCCGAATCCGTCTTTGTCTGTTGTTGTGATGACATATCCTGCATCACCTGCTGTACAGACTTCGTCGATCGTTGCATTGACACCCATATCTTTTACAGCTTTGTCTGCAGCCTTCTGATCTACATCTTCTGCCTTGAAATCATCCAGTTTTACATCTGAAAATACTGCCTGCCATGCTTCTTTTTTGGCTGTCTCCTGTGCCTGTGCGATCGGAGTCTTGGTAATTTCATATACCGCACCAAGAAGGAATCCTGCAATTACAGTAATCAGTGTAAGGATCAGTGTATTCTTAACAATCTTATTCATTATTTTTCTCCTCCTTTACCAAATGGTTTTGGAAGAGTAACTCTCTCGATCAATGGCACCAGAAGGTTACTGATGATGATCGCATAAGAAACTCCTTCTGCGGAACCGCCAAACAGACGGAACAGACCTGTTAACACACCAAGGATAATACCGTATACAAACTGTCCTTTCGGTGTGATCGGAGATGTTACATAATCGGTTGCCATGAACCATGCACCAAGCATCAGTCCACCTCCGCAGAGATGTGCTGTGATGTACTGTGGATCAAAGAATCCGACATCCGGATTTGCAATATGTCCGAAGATTCCGACAAAGATCACAAATGTAACAATGTATGTTCCAGGAATTCTGAGATCAATTACTCCCATAAGGATCAGGAAGATTGCTCCGATCACGATTGCGATCACGGATGTCTCACCGATTGTTCCAGGAATTCTACCGATCAGCATATCCATCGTATTCACTGTATTACCTGCTTTTAACTGTGCAAGTGGTGTAGCCCCTGTCACACCATCATATACAAAGCTTGTCATCTGGCTTGTAAATGAAAGCAGAAGGAAGCATCTTGCGCCGAGAGCCGGGTTCATAAAGTTCTGTCCCAGACCTCCGAATAACTGTTTTACGATCAGAATAGCAAATACACTACCGATTGCTCCCATCCACCACGGAGCTGTAGGAGGCATATTCAGTCCGAGTAACAGTCCTGTTACTGCTGCACTCCAGTCATTGATCGTAATCTTCTTGTGCATTAATTTTTCGTATATGTATTCCGTCAATACTGCTACAACCGTTGTTGTAACCAGCATTCCGAATGCCGGCAGTCCAAAGTTCCATACACCAAATGCAGATGCCGGCAAAAGTGCGATGGCCACCAGCATCATAATATTACTGGTAGTCGCTTTGGAACGAATATGTGGTGAAGATGACATTTTCAAATTGTTCTCACTCACTTTTGTTCACCTCTTCTTCTTTCTTGTTTTATTTTTTCTTTCTCCGGTTCGCTAAAGCAATCTTTCTCATAGATCCGATTGCCTGTTTCAGCGGCCGTTTTGCCGGACATACGAAACTGCACGAACCACATTCCATACATTCGAGTCCTTCATGTTTTGTAAACTTCTCTTCGTCATGATGTTCTGCATAATCCGCCAGTCTCGATGGAATCAGGCGGCTTGGACAGGCTTCTACACAGCGTCCGCAGTTGATACATGCAGACGGCTCCATCTTAGCCACTTCATCTTTGGTAAATCCAAGAATTGATGAAGATGTCTTTGTTACAGGTACATCTAATGAGAACATGGAGAATCCCATCATCGGACCACCGGAGATCAGTTTCTCAGGCTCTGTCTTAAATCCTCCTGCTGCTTCTACCAGTTCCTGCTGGTTCATACCAAACGGAACTCTGAAGTTACCTGGTTCTGCAACCGCATCACCACTGACTGTCACTACACGCTCCATAGAAGGCTTTCCTTCTACCACTGCCTGGTAAACACTTACCATTGTAGCCACGTTGTCTACGACGCATCCTGCATCTGCCGGAAGCATTGCAGAATTGATCGCACGTCCTGTTGTTGCATAGATAAGCTGACGCTCACCACCCTGAGGATACTTGGTCTTCAGAGCCATCACCTCGATACGTGGTTCATCTTTCGTCAGTTCTTTTAATTTTTCGATACAATCCGGTTTGTTGTCCTCTACGCCAAAGATTCCTTTTGCGTTGTCGAACAGACGGAGAATGATCTTCATTCCTCCGACCAGCTTTTCCGGAGTCTCGATCATTGTTCTGTAGTCAGCGGTGATATATGGCTCACACTCTGCACAGTTTGCAATGATATAATCAATCTTTTCCGGTTCCTTCGGTGAAAGCTTTACTCTGGTAGGGAAACCTGCACCACCCATACCTACAACTCCCGCTGTTCCAATCGCATTCAGAATGTCTTCTTTGCTCATATCCTCTAACGGAGTCACTTCCGGATATTCCACTTCTTTGTACTCGCCATCATTCTCGATCACGATACTGTTCACTCTTCCGCCTGTCGGGTTCAGATGCGGTGCAATAGCCTTTACTGTTCCGGATACAGATGCATAGATCGGAGCAGACACAAATCCTCCTGCTTCTGCTATCATCTGGCCTTTTAAAACATGATCGCCAACAGCTACCACAGGATTTGCCGGAGCACCGATATGCTGTGATACAGGATACACCAGATCGCCCTTAGGTTTTACTTCGACAATTGCCTTATCTTTAGCCAGGCTCTTGCCGTCATCCGGGTGGATTCCACCCTTAAATGTTAACAATGCCATCCTTTTTTCCTTCCTTCCTATTTACTCTTTATATAATATACAGGAAAAATAGACAATTTTCTATAGAAAGTGACTAATTCCATTGTATATTTTCATGAACATCTTGTCGCATTTTTAACAAATGCATATACGCACAGAAAACCTGCCATAGGCAGGTTTCCCAAGATAGTACATCATTGAGCCCTTTTACTTATCCCGGCTCATTGTTATCTTTAGCTTCAGAAAGGATAGAGGAAATCACCTCTATCCTTGTATATCTGTCACAATATTATTCAGCGTCTGTCTCTTCAGAAGCTTCTTCCGGCTGTTCTAATGCTTTCATGCTCAGGCTGATCTTCTTCTCAGCTTCGTTCAGGTCTACGACCTGAGCTGTGATCTCCTGTCCTACTGAAAGCACATCTGACGGTTTGTCAACATGAGCTCTTGAAATCTGTGAAACATGAAGTAATGCATCTACTCCAGGAGCTAATTCAACGAATGCTCCGAAGTCTGTCATTCTTGCAACTTTTCCTGTAATCACTGTTCCTACTGCATAATCCTCTGCTGCATTTGCCCATGGATTTGTCTCCGGGAATTTCAGGCTGAGTGCGATCTTTGTATCATGGATATCTTTGATCATCACTTCCACTTTATCTCCTACCTGGAATACTTTCTTAGGATTCTCAACACGTCCCCAAGACATTTCGGAGATATGAAGAAGACCATCTACTCCTCCAAGATCGATGAATGCTCCGAAATCTGTAACGTTCTTTACAGTTCCTTCCATTCTGTCTCCTACACTGATCTTTGCAAACAGTTCTTTCTGTTTTTCAGCACGTTCAGCAACAAGAAGCTGTCTTCTGTCACCGATCACACGGTTTCTTCTAGGATTGAACTCGCTGATCACGAACTCGATCTCCTGTCCCTGATATTTGCTCAGGTCTTTTTCATATGTGTCAGAAACAAGGCTTGCAGGAATGAATACTCTTGCTTCGTCAACTACTACGCTTAATCCACCGCCAAGAATCTGAGTTACAGGAGCTTTTAATACTTCATGATTCTCGAATGCTTCTTTTAATCTTTCATTTCCTTTTTCTGCTGCAAGTCTCTTGTATGTCAGCAGAACCTGTCCTTCTCCGTCATTTACCTTCAGGACTTTTGCGCTCATCTGATCACCAACAGATACAACTGTTGTAAGATCAACATTTGCCTCGTTAGTATATTCGTTTCTTGTAATGATACCGTCTGCTTTGTAGCCTATATTCAAGATGATTTCATCAGGTTTAACGTCGATGACTGTACCATCTACAACCTCTCCATTTCTTATTGTCTTAAAAGACTCTTCCAACATTTGTTCAAAAGTTAATTCTGACATTATTTTGAACCTCCTCAATTATTTTATTGGGCGTGGATGCCCCTGCTGTAATACCTACTGATTCCACGGACCTTAATTGATTAATATCCAAATCGTCAAGTGTCTGTATATAGTACGTATTCAAACATTCCTCTTTGCAGATTTCAAATAGCTTCTGAGTATTCGAACTACGTTTATCACCTATCACAACCATAGCATCTACTCTCGCTGCAATTTGACGGGCTTCGGTCTGCCTTTCTTTCGTCGCATTGCAAATCGTATTTAAAACAACTATATCATACCTCTTTTTCGAAATAATTTCAACTAATTCTTTGAATTTATTGTAGTTAAATGTCGTCTGGGCCACGATACATACTTTCTGATCTTTATCCGGCAATTCAAATCGTTCTGCATCTTCCGCTGTCTGCACCACCGTCACCTGTTCTCCTGCCCAGCCGCGGATTCCCTGCACCTCCGGATGCTCACCGTTTCCGACAATCACAATGTATGACCCCTCAGCACTTTTTTCTGCAACGATCTTATGAATCTTCTTCACAAAAGGACACGTTGCATCCACACAGGTAATTCCACGTTCTTCCATGATATCGTAGATATATTTTGCTACACCATGGGACCGTATCACTACCACATCCGCATCTGCCGTTTTCAGTTCTTCTTCATCATTCAGGACTTCTACACCGTGGCTTCTCAGATCCTTGATCACTTCTTCATTATGGATGATCGGTCCGTAGGTAAATATCTTCTCTCCCCGGTATTGTTCTATCTGTTGGTATACGGTATCTACCGCACGCTTCACTCCGAAGCAGAATCCTGCTGTCTTTGCAAGTTCGACATTCATATCATGCAATTCCTTTCTTTGCCAACTTTATCTATCTGCACAGATCTACGATCGTTTTCACCACTTCGGCAATCGTCATGTTCGAGCTGTCTACAAGAACCGCATCCTCCGCCTGCTTCAACGGTGCGATCTCACGCGTCATATCTCTGCGGTCACGCTCTTCAATGTCATGTGCGATCTCTTCCAGATTACAGTCTTCCCCTTTTTCCTGCAGTTCCTGGTAACGTCTCTTAGCTCGCGTCTCAACGCTTGCCGTCAGATATACTTTCACATCCGCATGCGGAAGAACACAGGTTCCGATGTCTCTTCCGTCCATGATCACATTCTGTGTCTTTGCAAGATTCTGCTGCAATTCCAGCAGTTTCTTACGCACTTCCGGAATTGCGGAGGTTACAGATGCCATATTTCCCACCTCTTCATTTCTCAGACGTGATGAAATATCCTTTCCGTTCAGGTATACATGCTGTACGGCATCTTCATATGCGATCGTCACTTCCGCATCCTTGCATGCTTCGATCACTTTCTCTGTCTCTTGCGGCTGGATCCCTTTATCCAGAAAATGAATCGCAAGACCTCTGTACATGGCTCCTGTATCTACGTAAATGTATCCTTTTTCCTTTGCTACAAGCTTCGCAATCGTGCTTTTTCCGGCACCTGCCGGTCCATCTATCGCCACATTATATCCCATGGTATCTCTCCTTCTATTTTTATTTTCTATTTTATTCATCTGCGCTTTCTATTCCGGTTCCCGCCGCATACGCTGTAGACCAGGCAATCTGAAGGTTAAATCCACCCGTCACTGCATCCAGATCCAGAACCTCTCCGGCAAAATGTAATCCTTTCACAAGTCTTGATTCCATCGTTCCCGGATCGACTTCTTTGATCTTGATTCCACCTTTTGTGATGATCGCTTCATTGTAATCTCTCAGACCTGTAAGCGTACACTCAAGATTCTTGATCAGTCTGACGAATCCCATACGTTCTTCTTTTGTGATCACATTGACTTTCTTTTCCGGATCGATCCCGCTCAATTCGATCATAACCGGAATCAGTTTGGACGGGAACAGCTTGTGTACCGCATTCTTAAACTGACGGTTCTGATTCTCCTCAAATTCACGGAGCACCCTGTGATCCAGCTGCTCCTCTGAAAGCGCTGGTTTCAGATCGATCTTAAGAGTCAGTTCTTTTGCTTTCAGTTTCTTTCCGACATAACTGCTCGCACTTAAGATCAGCGGTCCGCTCACACCATAATGCGTAAATAACATTTCTCCGAAATCGTCGTACAGCTTTTTCTTTCCGTCACAGATCGTCACATTAACATTCCGAAGAGAAAGCCCCTGCAGTTCGGGCACCCAATCCTCTTTGCATTCCATCGGTACCAGCGCCGGCATACATTCCGTCACGGTATGACCGAGGCTTTCTGCAAAGCGGAAGCCATCACCGGTGGATCCGGTTGACTGATAAGACAATCCGCCCGTTGCCACGATACATGCATCTGCACAAACCTGCGTCTGGTCTCCCAGTATTACTTTTTCAAAATGTCCGTCTTTTTCCACTATTTTTTTTACTGCCGTGCGCAGATGCACTTCCACGCCCAGACGGTCCATCTCCCGTTCCAGACCACGGATGACATCCGAAGAACGATCCGACACCGGAAATACACGGTCTCCACGTTCAATCTTCACCGGCACATTGATCCGCTCAAAGAAATCGATCACCTGCTGATTCGTGTATCCGTAAAAGCTGCTGTATAAGAACTTTGCATTTGTTCTGACTGCCTCAAATAATCCTTCCATATCGCAGGCATTGGTTATATTGCATCTTCCTTTTCCTGTAATATACAATTTTTTCCCAAGCTTTTCATTCTTCTCATATACTACAACCTGATGTCCGCATTCGGCTGCTGCGATAGAAGCGAACATTCCTGCCGCTCCTCCTCCAACGATAACTACTTTACTCATCTTCCATTATCCTTCTCTGGTTTTCCATTTTCATTTCCGGAAAGTTCAACTCGATCTCCCACCATATTCAGTTCATCCTTACTGTACACCTGATATTCATCCCAGATCTGTTCCAGTGTCTCAAGCGTTGTAATAACCTCTTTCTGCTTCTTCATGCAGAGCGCTACGACCAGTGCATTGATCACGCTCAAAGGTGCCACCAGTGAATCTACAATGGATGCCATATCGCTTCTTGCGATCAGGTTGCAGGAAGAATACAACGTCATCGGAGAATGTACACTGTCTGTCAGTGTGATCACCGTAGCTTTCCGATTGCTTGCAAATTCTAGTGCTTTCAAAGTACGCATGGAATATCTCGGAAAACTGATTCCTATCACCACATCATCTTCACTGACACGGATCAGTTGTTCAAAAATCTCGCTGGAACTGTTCGTATTGACAGCCGTTACATTCTCGCAGATCAGATTCAGATAAAAGCTTAAGAAGCTTGCGAGCGGCGAGCAGCTTCTGATTCCGATCACATAGATCCGTTTTGCTTTTAAGATCGTATCTACCGCCATTTCAAATGCCTCATGGTCAATTGCTTCCATCGTAAGCTTGATCTTCTCAATATCCGAATGTAGAACCGAAGCAAGGATCTCCCCCTGGCTGATCCGCCCATACGTCACTTCCATACGCTGGATGGAATTCAGCTTCATCCGCACCAGTTCTCCCAGAGCCTTCTGGAACTCCGGATATCCGTCATATCCAAGGGCAGTTGCAAATCTCACAACTGTCGATTCACTGACACCAACCTCTTCCCCCATCTTCGCAGCCGTCAAAAAAGCCGCTTTATCATAATCCTCACGGATAAAATCCGCCAGTTTTTTCTGTCCTTTGCTGAATTTCTGATATCTTTCATCGATCATCTTCAGCAGTTCATTTTTTACGCTCATGCGATGTACCTCTTTTTCAAACAATGGTTTTATTATATAGCTTTGTGGGGGAATAGTCAATCGGATGTCGGGTGTGTGGGGACGGGAGATGTGGAGGTTTGGGGGGATGGGCGCTTATGGACGGGAAGAAAATGTAACAAAGAAAGCTTGGGTAAAATCAGGCACCGAATACATTCGGCGAGAAATCTGATGATTTCTCACCTCAGGTATTCTTTCAAGCTGTGCCTGTAGCACAGCTCGAATCCTGATTTTACCCAAACTTTCTTTTAACATCTTCTACTCCCGCCAACGGATGCCCATCCACCCAAACCTCCACATCTCCCTCAGCCATACACTCCAACACCCGAAAGTGAATTTACTGTTACTGCCAAGCTATTAGGGCTCCGCCGGAAAGGATCTTTTATCTCGCTTTTTCACCACTGCCCGAGAGGCCACACTCTCCCGCTATCCTCCGTATATTTTCGCGAACAGTCAAGTGTAGAAGTTCCTGGTTCAATGCATTCGCAGGGTGCTTTGCAAGGCGTTGGTGAAAAAAAGACGATAAAATAAGATTTGGGATGTGCTACAAGCACATCCCAAAAGAATACCTGAGGCGGAAAATCATCAGGATTTTCCGTCCGAATGTATTCGGTTCTTATTTTATGGTCTCATTTTCCGCCTACGGATTGCAAGCACCCGAAGTCGCATTGAACCAGGAACTTCTACACTTGACGTCCCCGAAAACCTATACAGGATAACTTCCGTTTTCCGTATCCGCTACTGTCGCATCCACCTTTGTCTGCTGTGCTTCTCTATACTTGAAGAAGTCTACAGCAACCTGTGGAAACAGTGCGTAAGACAGTACATCTTCATCCTGCTGGATCCACTGTTCGCATTCTTTGCGGAGTGTATCTAATTCGTCCGGAATCAGATCTGCCGGACGGCATGTGATGATCTCAGGATCATCGCCAAGTACTTTCTTGATCACGTCCGGATTCATAGGTTTTACTGTCTGTCCGTATTTTCCGCTTAAGAGGTCTTTTGTCTCTTTTGTAGCAACTTTGTAACGTTCTCCCATCAGTACGTTAAATACAGCCTGTGTACCAACGATCTGTGAGGAAGGTGTTACAAGTGGTGGTTCTCCAAGGTCTTTACGTACTCTTGGCACTTCCTCAAGTACATCGTAGAACTTATCTTCAGCACCCTGCTCTTTTAACTGTGATGTCAGGTTAGAAAGCATTCCGCCTGGTACCTGATACAGAAGAGTCTTGATGTTAACACCAAGGTTCTTTGGATTAAGGAGTCCACTGTCAAGAGCCTCGTCACGGATTGGACGGAAGTAGTCAGCAATCTCTGCCAGAAGTTTCTGGTCTAATCCCGTGTCATAAGGTGTTCCCTTGAATGTCTCAACCATAACTTCTGTTGCAGGCTGAGATGTTCCAAGTGCGAATGGTGAGATTGCGGTATCAATGACATCTACACCGGCCTCTACTGCTTTCATGTAAGTCATAGAAGCAACACCTGATGTGTAGTGTGTATGAAGCTGGATCGGAAGATCTACCGCTTCTTTCATTGCTCCGATCAGCTCTGTTGCCTTATACGGTGTCAGAAGACCAGCCATATCTTTGATACAGATAGAGTTTGCACCCATCTCTTCAATCTTCTTGGCAATGTCTACCCAGTAATCTAATGTATAAGCATCACCTAAAGTGTAAGATAATGCGATCTGAGCTTCTACTTTTTCTTTGTTTGCAGCCTTAACTGCTGTCTTCAGGTTACGAAGATCATTTAAGCAGTCAAAGATACGGATAATGTCAATTCCGTTCGCAGCAGATTTCTGTACGAAATATTCTACCACGTCATCTGCGTATGGACGATATCCTAAGATGTTCTGTCCACGGAACAACATCTGAAGTTTTGTATTCTTGAATCCATCACGGAATTTACGAAGTCTTTCCCATGGATCTTCTTTCAAGAAACGAAGAGATGCATCGAAGGTAGCTCCACCCCAGCACTCTACGGAATGATATCCAACCTTGTCCATCTTATCAACGATCGGGAGCATCTGCTCTGTTGTCATACGGGTTGCGATCAGAGACTGATGCGCATCACGCAGGATCGTTTCTGTAATCTTTACAGGTTTTTTTGCTATATCTGCCATTTTATTTCCTCCTAATTATATATCGCTTAAATTCCTACGCCAAAGATCGCCATAAATGTTCCGGCAGCTACGGCTGTACCGATAACACCCGCAACGTTTGGTCCCATAGCATGCATCAGAAGGAAGTTTGTCGGGTCTGCTTCAGCTCCGACCTTCTGTGATACTCTGGCTGCCATTGGAACTGCAGATACACCGGCAGAACCAATCAGCGGATTAACCTTACCATGTGTTGCAACACACATCAGTTTACCGAACAGTACACCTGCTGCTGTACCGAATGCAAATGCGATCAGACCAAGAAATACGATCTTGAGCGTATCCATATTAATGAATGCCTCGGCACTTGTTGTTGCTCCTACGGATGTTCCAAGCAGGATAACTACAATGTACATCAGTGCATTGGAAGCTGTCTCTGTCAGCTGTCTTACAACTCCGGACTCACGGAACAGGTTACCAAGCATTAACATACCAACCAGTGGTGCTGTTGTAGGAAGGATCACGCACACAACGATCGTAACGATGATTGGGAATAAGATCTTCTCAAGTTTAGAAACAGGTCTCAACTGTTCCATCTTAATCTTACGTTCTTTTTCTGTTGTCAGAAGCTTCATGATCGGTGGCTGGATAATCGGTACCAGTGACATATAAGAATATGCCGCTACCGCGATTGGTCCAAGTAAAGCTGTCTGCTGTAACTTACCTGCAAGGAAGATCGAGGTAGGTCCGTCAGCTCCACCAATGATCGAGATCGCTGCTGCAGCTTTATCAGAGAATCCCATAGCCATCGCTCCAAGGTATGCTGCGAAGATACCGAACTGGGCAGAAGCACCAAGAAGGAAGCTCTTAGGGTTAGCGATCAGCGGTCCGAAGTCTGTCATCGCTCCTACACCCATGAAAATCAGGGAAGGCAGGATTGACCACTCATCCAGTTTATAAAAGTAGTAAAGCAGTCCGCCTGTTCCGTTCGCCGCATCTTCTGCATGAAGCATGATATCCGGGTAAATGTTAACTAGTAACATACCGAATGCGATTGGAACAAGAAGCAGAGGCTCGAATCCATGCTTGATTGCAAGATAAAGGAAAAAACATGCAACCGCGATCATGACTACATTGCCCCATGTAAGACTGAAAAACGCCGTCTGATGCACGAGGTTTCCTAATGTTGTCGTTATATATTCCATTTTTTAACCTCCAGTCGTGTTAGATAAACACCATAAAAATGATGTTAGTTCAATGTAGCAAGAACAGCGCCTGAATCAATCGCATCGCCTACTGCTACATCAATGCTTGCAACGGTTCCGTCTTCCGGTGCTACAACTGGAATTTCCATCTTCATAGCCTCGATGATAACAACTGCATCACCCTTCTTTACAGCCTGGCCTACATTTGCTTCGATCTTGAATACCTTTCCAGCTGCTCCGGCTTTTACTTCGATGGATCCTGCTCCACCTGCAGGTGCTGCCTTTGGTGCTGCTGGTGCTGCCGCAGGCGCTGCCTTCGGTGCTGCTACAGGTCTTGCAACCGGTGCTGCACCTGCTCCGTTTTCTTCTACTGTTACATCATATACATTGCCATTCACTGTGATTGTATAATTTTTCATTGAATTATCCTCCTAATTAATTATGCGTGCCACTTATTTGATGGACGACGCTTGATGCTTCTTACTACGAAGCCGTCTGTGCTTCCACCGGCTTCTGCTTCATAAGCAGCGATCGCTGCGGAAATAACTGCTGCCAGTTCATCATCATTCGATGCTTCTTCTACTACAGGTGCTGCAACTGCTGCCGGAGCCGGAGCTGCTTCCTGTGTGCTTTCTGCTTTTCCTTTGTTCTTGAATTTTTCTTCAAGTGCAGGAATGTATTTGAACAGGGAGATCAGAATGGAGATAAAGATCAGGATTACGAATACGGTACCCATTCCAAGGATTGTATTCAGTCCTGCTTTTTCCATGATCTCACCGATGCTGTAATGTGCATCGATCGTTGTACTGTCCAGATAAAGGTCCTCATCAAAAACAAATGTAATGTCTGCATCACGGTCTTTGAATTTTGCACTGGCCGTTACTTTCAGTTCATCAGAGGATGGTTCGAATTTGTAATCACCGTGGCTTACATATTCCCCACACTCTTTTGTTCCCTGCTGCCATGCATCCAGAGCTGCAAGGAAACTATCTTTTGTAAATGGAACACCCGCCTGGTTCAGCTGGGATTCGATCTGAAAATCTGTCATCTTGTTCCACTGTTCGATAGTATCTGCATCTGCACTGTTGCAATACTCGATCAGAAAATCTGTTGCCTGTGTGATCGTTGATTTATCATACTGAAGATTTTCTTTCTTACTTCCGCAAGCGGTAAAGCAGAGCATTGCGACAAGCACACAAAGTAATACGCTTATTTTTTTCTTCACTTTGCCTCACCTCTCTAAACCGTACCGTGTTTCTTTGCCGGACGATCCTCTCTTTTTGTGAATAACATCTCAAATGCGCCGATCACATATTTTCTTGTATCTGCTGCTTCGATGATCGTATCCACATATCCTCTTTTCGCTGCTGATAATGGGCTTGACTGCAGATTCTTGTATTCTGCTGCTTTCTCTCTGATGGTTGCTGCATCAGCATCCGCATACATGATCTTAGCTGCCTGGTTTGCATCCATCATTCCGATCTCTGCATCCGGCCATGCATATACCATATCTGCTCCAACTGCCTTGCTGTTCATTGTCACATAAGCGCTTCCGAATGCTTTACCGATCACAACATTCACCTTCGGTACTGTTGCATCTGCAAATGCATAAGTAAGTTTTGCTGCTGATTTTGCAATACGTTTCTCATCGTATTTGCTTGCTGTAAATCCGCTTACATTTGTAAGAGTCAGTACAGGGATGTTGAATGCATCACAGAACTGTACGAATTCTGCAGCCTTTTCAGCTCCGTCAGCAGAAAGTGAGCCGTCAAATTCAGCCTCCACTTCAGCTTCTTCATTATATACTTTCGAACGGTTAGCAACTGCACCAACAGTCATACCATTCAGTTTGATGAATCCAGTCACCATATCTTTTGCATATGCTTTCTTCACTTCGCAGAAGATGTTGTCATCAGAAATCATTGTAAGAGCGATCGCTGTGTCTTCTTTTGCATTCGCAAGGTCTGCACATACACGGTTCAGATCATCGTTACATTCTTCATAAGAAGAATCCTCTTCATTGTTACACGGTAATATACATACAAGAGAACGGATGTCTGCAAGGATATCTTCTTCTGACCCTGTTCCGTCCACAAGACCTGTTGTCTCGCTCTGGAATGCCGCAGAAGATGTATCACATTTGGAAATGTCATTTCCAGGAATTGCATTCGGAGTATTGGTAAATAATTTACCGTTCTTTGCTTCCATAAATGTAAAATCTGTCAGAGCCGGTACGATAGAAAGTCCACCACCGCATGTTCCGAAGATTGCTGTGATCTGAGGGATCACTCCGGAAGCCATTGACTGCTTCTGATAAAGCTTTCCAAATGCTTCTAATGCATCTGTTGCTTCCTGAAGTCTGAATCCTGCACAGTCAACCAGTCCGATGACCGGTGCTCCCATCTTCATTGCCATATCATAGATATTAGAAATCTTCTTTGCATGCATCTCGCCGATCGCGCCATTTAAAACAGTGGCGTCCTGGCTGTATACGTATACCAGATTTCCATCGATCACTCCATATCCGGTGATCACACCGTCTGCCGGAGTTTCTTTTTCCTGCATGTTAAAATCAGTCGTTCTTGCTGTTACTGCTCCACCGATCTCAACAAAACTGCCTGCATCAAGTAAACTGTTGATTCTCTTACCTGCTGCATTACCTGCTGCCATGTTGCCCATAGTCTAGCCCTCCATTTTCATTATTTCAAATTGGGTTTTTTGCTTTTTCTGTATTGAAAAGTAAAACCAAATTTTTTCCAATTATATTATACTGTTTTTGCTACTTTAACGCAATACTTTGTGTTGTTTTTTGTTAAATACTTGACGACCCGCATAAATCCTGCATAAATATAAAAAGCTATGTGTCCCCGTACTTTGTTCCGTACGCACATAGCCTTTTCATCTGCAGTGTTCCATTCTAAAACTTCTTCACTTTTTTTCTCTTCATATTCCTGCATCTTTCCAAAAGAAATTCTGCCAGTTCGTCCGTATTGTTTCCTTCCAGTGCAGTCTTTGGAAATCCGATCATCGCTCTCGCCGATCCGACCGTCTCGGGATCTGCCTTCACAACTACACCGAATGCCTCTTTCGTCTCCAGGATCTTGGTGACATCTTTGTACGAAAATGATCTTGTCTTTTTCGCAGTTACACTGTCAAAGTGATCATCAAAAAAGTGGATTTCGGAACTCACCGGTCCACCGTTCAATCTGCATCGTCTGTCAAACTGATCTTCTGCATCCCCGACCGCCGTTGTCGATAACACCTTTCTCCAGATTGTTCTGTTCAGTATCACTGCCGCAACAAATGCCAATGCCCAGACTACAATATACTTAATGACAAAAAAAGTCATTCCTCCCGGCGTACCGCCTCCCGGGTTTCCATATTCCCACATAAAATAGAACACAAGCGGTCCCATCACTGTCATCACGAACTTAATCGTAATATCACTGCTGTCCACTCGGAAAAGTTCGCAGATCTGCTTCAACGTATTCTGTGACTCTTTATATGCCACACGGTAATAATTCGCCATATCATTTTCCCCTTTACAAAATCTGTGTCTTATTATATCCTTATATAGTTGATTATTCAAGAAAATACTTTATAATTATTTGTAAATTATCTATAAACTCTTCTATGTGTTCTCTCTATAGGGTTTCTCTATAACCGCTTCTGTTTATTTTTGATTCCTATTATCATTTAGTGATTTTTGCTTACATTTTCCGTCTATATATGGTCGTTTTATTACATATCAACATATATATTCCTAACAAAATATAAAAAACCTTAACTTTTTCTTAAACAATTAGTTGTACTTTAGTCTGGTTTGTGATAAGATTAGCTACGTTGAGAGTTTTAAGCATGAGAGGTTTTTCCTCGTATTGTTAAAACCAAAGAAAAATTTCATATTGGAGGGTGAATCTCATGGAGAACACTAAGAAAAAATTACCATTTGGTTTCTATGTGTGCTGTCTGACTTTCTCTTTTGAAAGACTTGCATACTACGCTGCTAAATGGGGGCTTGCGATTTTCATCGCAGCCAAAGCAGTAAACGGTGGTCTTGGACTTGACAAATCCGTTGGTGCTGCAATGAGTTCTAACCTGGTAGCATTTACTTATATCACACCTATCATCGGTGGATATATCGCTGACCGTTGGATTAGTCCTCGTATTCTTGTTCCTGTTGGTGAGATCCTTATGGGTCTTGGTTATCTGTGTGCATGGAGAGCAACAGAGGCTAACGGCATCGCAATGTTATGGGCAATGATCATTCTCGTTTCTATCGGAACTGGTTTCTTCAAAGGAAACGTATCTGGTATCAACGGACGTCTCTTCCCATTAGCTGATCAGGACGAACTCGACACTGTATTCAACTTACAGTACATGTTCGTTAACATCGGTTCTTTCTGCGGAACTACTTTCCTTTCACTTGTTGGAAAGAGCGCTGGATACCGTACTATGTTCCTGGTTTGTGGAATCTTCCTGTTCATCGACTGCGTATGGTGGTTCGTTGGAATGAAGTCCTTCGGCGAAGCCGGAAAGAAACCATTCCTTGTTGACAACCGTACAGAAAATGTTGACAAAGCCGACAAAGAGAAAGACAATGCACCTCTTACCAAACTTGAGAAAAACCGTGTGATTGCTATCTGCATCGTAACACTCTTCTCTGGTATTTTCTGGCTGATCTGGTACATGGCTTACATGCCTGTTTACTATGAATTCGGTCCAGTATCAGAAGCAGGACTTGGATGGGCTAACTGGAACATTGGTTCCTTCGAGATGCCTACTGCATGGTTCGACTCAATGAACGGACTTCTTTGTATCATCCTTTGTCCTGTATTCGCAGGAATCTGGGCTAAGATGAGACAGCGTCCACAGGGTGACTGGGGAATGTTCACAAAGACAGCTATCGGTATTATCGTACTTGGTCTTTGTACAGCTTCCATGGTACTTGCAGCAGTTCTTTGCGGACAGAGTGCAGATAAACCAGTTGGTATCTGGGTAATCATCCTGGCTTCTGTATGTATGTCAGTCGGAGAAGTTATCTTCTCACCACTTGGAAACTCATTCATCAGCAAATATGCTCCAAAGAAACTTCTTGGAACTATGCTTGGTGTATGGCCACTGGTCATCTTCTTCGCTGGTAAAGCTTATGGACCACTTTATAACTGGCTCGAAAACTTCGACTTCGTTAAAGCATATGGTGTTGTTACAATCATCATCGTTGCCTGCGGAGTTATCATGTTAGCATTTACTAAGAAGTTCGACAAGATGGTTGAAGGTAAATAATTCGTGAATTAAATACCGTACATAAAAATAAGACTTGCTTATGCAAGTCTTATTTTTTACGATACTTTTTATTCCCTGTACTGTAACTTCTTTTAATCTGATTATTATTTTTCTTCGTCTTCTTCGTGCTTTCTTTCTTATTTGCCTTCGCACCGAATGAATCTCCGGATCCACGTGGTGTAATATTCTTCTTTGTTCCAATCTCTTTCTGGTCTTCGAACGCAGGCTTCAGAAGTAATTCCGCACCAATTACAAAGCAGGCAACTTCTACTGCCAGCTGGATCATCTCCCCGTTCTTTCCGAGTCCTTCAAAGAAAGGATCCAGAACTCTTGCCCCAGAAAGGATCACCAGTGTCAGTCCGGCATAAGTAAACAACGAATAGAACATCATCGTCTTCCCCCTGCCTTCATTCTGCTGCATGAAGTAGTATCCTGCGATAAAAATCATACCGCCAAGGATCATCAATATGTACTTTAACATTTCTATCTCTTCCTCCCAATCATGTTTTCTGTAAAGTCTATTACATATTATACATGAAATCTATCCCGATTCCTATCTTTTCTATATATATTTTCAATTTTCTTATATTGTTAAATTTTACAACTTCTATACATCCTTATTTCTCTATTCAAAAGCACACCATACCTTATACCACAGAAAAAGGGATGCACCACCGGCACATCCCTGTCACTTTTCATCTTTTATTCTATTTCTGATTTCTAAACTGCATCGGAGTCATATCATAAGCTTTCTTGAACAGTCTGTTAAAATGTTCCACATTCTGATATCCTACCGACATTGCAATATTCTCAACCGTCATATTGCTGCTCTTGAGCAGTGCTTTCGCTTTCTTCATGCGGATCTTCTTCACCAGATCCCCAAATGTCATTCCGGATTTTTCCTTAATGTATTTTGACAGATAAGGTTTGGACAGGAAGAAGTTTTCTGCCAGGTCATCTAATGTAATGTCAATATAATTCGCCTGTACATAATTCATGATCTCGATCATTCTTGCATCCGTACATGCATCAGCACTCCCAAGTTCTTCAATCTTATTTACCGCAACGATCAAGGCTTCAATGGAAGCTCTGATAATATCCGGATCGATTCCTACACCCCAGAATGTCTTTCCGTTGCAGATAATTCCCACATAAGCCACAGCCTTAGAAGAAGATCCCTTTGTAAGCGAATGTTCCTCATAGAAGGATAATTCATAGCTGATGTTAAAATACTGCTTGATCGCATTACTTACTGCATCCAGACGTCCGTTTCCATTCGAAGTGATCACTTTGCTCTCTCCTGCATGATTGATCGTCACTTCCGCAGTGATTCCATCTACCTGTTTAAAATGGCACTCGTCGATATGGAAGATGGATTTTGTATTAATATAATGATCTGAGAAGATCTGGTATACCCAATCCGGTGTCAGCTCCTTGTGTGCTTTATCCGATACATCTTTTACCATATATCCTACTTCTTCACGCATTGCCTTTGGAAGATTGATTCCGTGGCTGTGCATTAAGATGTAATTTACGCCGCCCTTACCGGACTGGCTGTTGATACGGATAACGTCTGAATCGTATTCTCTACCGACATCCTTCGGATCGATCGGCAGATATGGAACCGTCCATTTGTCACATTTCTTCTCATCTCTCCATGCCATACCTTTTGCGATCGCATCCTGATGAGATCCCGAAAATGCCGTAAACACCAGATCTCCGGAATATGGCTGACGGTCGTATACCTGCATTCTTGTCAGGCGTTCATAAGTCTCACGGATCTTTTTCATATTCGAGAAATCAAGTCCCGGATCTACCCCCTGGGAATACATATTCATGCCAAGTGTAATAATGTCAACGTTACCGGTACGTTCTCCGTTTCCGAACAGTGTGCCTTCGATACGGTCGGCACCTGCAAGGATACCAAGTTCCGCTGTCGCCACACCGCATCCTCTGTCGTTGTGCGGATGCAGGGAAAGTACTACATTCTCTCTGTGTTTCAGATGCTTATGCACATACTCTAACTGGCAAGCAAATGTATGCGGCATTGCGTTTTCTACAGTTGTAGGAATATTGATGATCGCTTTATTATCAGCTGTCGGCTGCCATACATCCAAAACAGCGTTACAAACTTCTACGGCATAGTCCACTTCTGTTCCGTGGAAACTCTCCGGGCTGTATTCGAATGTAAAGTTACCGTCTGTCTCACTTGCAAGCTTCAGAAGTAATTTTGCCCCGTCGATCGCAAGCTGTTTTACCTGTTCTTTATCTTTTCTGAATACCTGCTCTCTCTGTGCAACAGAGGTAGAATTGTATAAATGAATCACTGCATGAGGTGCTCCCTTTACAGCTTCAAATGTTCTCTTGATGATATGCTCTCTTGCCTGTGTCAGTACCTGGACCGTTACATCATTCGGAATCATGTCTTTTTCGATCAGGGTTCTCATAAACTGATATTCTGTCTCGGAAGCAGCCGGGAATCCAACCTCGATCTCCTTAAATCCAATATCTACCAACATCTGGAAAAACTCCAGCTTTTCATCCAGACTCATCGGCTCGATCAACGCCTGGTTACCATCTCTTAAGTCTACGCTGCACCACTTCGGAGGCTGTTCTACCGCATCTTTTTTCGCCCAGTCATATGTAACCTCCGGCGGCATAAAATAACTTTTCTCATATTTCTGATAATTCTTCATAATTCAAGCTCCACTCCTTTTGCCTCATATTTCAAATCAAATCATCGCTGCCAAATCAACAATAATATTCATCAACTTTGTTGTTCATTTTTAATACTTTTATATCCTAACATATCCCCACACAAAAAGGAAGTGATAATTTTAATCACTTCCCTTGATGTTTTTTAACATATTTGATTTTTCAGATTATTTCCACTAATTCTGTTCCAACGAACGTTTCTTGGTGATCGTAACCTTTTCATCATAGCAGGCAAAGATCTCATCCACTCTGTCCTTCTTAAGCTTTGGTGTAAGCACACTCACTACCGGTACTACGATCAGTCCTGCTACCATTGCAACTGCTCCTGCATTGATCGGTGATGCAATAAAGTGGAAGAACAGATTCAGAACCGTAATCCCGACACCTGCCGCAAAGCTGGCCCATACAGCAGCTCTTGTCACGCCTTTCCAGTAGAGACCATACATGAAAGGTGCCAGGAACGCTCCGGCAAGTGCTCCCCAGGAAATTCCCATCAGCTGTGCGATGAATGTAGGCGGATCCATTGCGATCACTACCGACAATACAATAAAGAACACAACCATCACCTGCATCGTACGTACCTGTTTCTTCTCGCTCATATCTTTCACTACATTATCTTTTAAGAAATCCAGTGTCAGCGTCGAGCTGGATGTCAGTACCAGCGAAGCCAGTGTTGACATAGAAGCCGATAATACCAATACTACTACAATACCGATTAGGATATCCGGAAGTGTTGACAACATATGCGGGATGATTCCGTCAAAGATCATATTGCCCGCCTCATCGTGCAGTTCCGGTGCATCAAACAGTCTTCCGAATCCTCCGAGGAAGTAGCATCCTCCGGAGATCACGATCGCAAATAATGTAGAGATCACCGTTCCCGTATTGATGGATTTCTCATCTTTGATCGCATAGAACTTTCCAACCATCTGCGGAAGTCCCCATGTTCCAAGAGAAGTCAGGATAACCACTCCAAGAAGATTCAACGGATCCGGCCCGAAGAATGAAGTAAATGCTCCCGGCTGTCCCATTGTCACCGGCACATCACTTGGGATCTCTGCCATGGTCTTAATTGCCTGAATAAATCCACCCTGACCATTTAATACTGCCAGGATGACTGCAACAATGCCGCCCAGCATAATGATTCCCTGAATAAAATCATTGATCGCCGTAGCCATGTATCCACCGAGGATAACATAGATTCCTGTAAATACTGCCATTCCGATTACGCAATATTTATAAGGAATGTTAAATGCCATTCCAAACAATCTTGACAACCCATTGTATACAGAAGCTGTATACGGCACCAGGAATATGAATACGATCGCTGAAGCCGTAATCTTCAGCGCCTTACTTCCATATCTCTCACCGAAGAAATCCGGCATCGTCTTGGAATTCAGATGCTGTGTCATTACCTTGGTACGTCTTCCAAGTACCACCCATGCCAGCAGACTTCCGATGATCGCATTCCCGATTCCGATCCATGTCGACGCAAGACCGTATTTCCATCCGAACTGACCTGCATATCCTACAAATACAACCGCAGAGAAGTATGACGTACCATACGCAAATGCCGTAAGCCACGGGCCTACCGATCTCCCCCCTAACACATAACCGTCTACACTTGTCGCATGCTTTCTTGCATAGATGCCAACCGATACCATAATTGCAAAAAATATCACCAGCATCAATAATTTCATCGCCATAACCTTTCTCCTCTACTTTCCTCATTTCTTTGCTAATTCGCTTTAAAGCGTTACGCTTTAAAGTGCTAAATTTTGTAGTGTTAGAATAGCACAGATGATACCGTATGTCAATCTTATTTTGCAGAAATATAAAAAAAGCCAAAAAAACAGCTGCGATTCCTTTTTTTACAGAATGCGCAGCTGCTCTATAGCTTCTATTTCATCTTCTCCACTCTGTCCTGAATGGTCTTGTTAAAGTTCTCTACCTTTCTTTCATATGTAGAATTCATAAATTCAGACTTCAGCATAAAATCTGCTGTTGCAAGATTGTTAGCTGTAGGGATATCGTAAAGAACGGCAATACGGGACAATGCTCTTACATCCGGATCGTGCGGCTGTGCCTCTAACGGATCCCACAGGAAGATCATAAAGTCGATCTGTCCTTCTACGATCTTCGCGCCGACCTGCTGATCTCCTCCAAGCGGGCCGCTGTTATATCCCTTTACCGGAAGCCCGGTCTTCTCTGCAATCAGACGTGCGGTTGTACCTGTACCGCATAAGAAATGACCTTTTAAGATCTCCTTATTCTTGTCGCACCATTCGATCAGTTCTTTTTTCTTACCATCATGGGCAACGAGTGCGATATGCTTTGCTTTTCCAATTTCAAATGTTACAAAATTATCATTTAACATCTGTTGAATTCTCCTTCCGTTTTAACTCTCTTCGTTATCTTTATATATCAAACTTATATTTATAATAAAATGTATTTTATTATCTGTCAACTTTAAACCGAAAATTAAATTGTATTTTAGTTACAACAATTTGCCCATCACTTTCAGAACGTCTCAACGATTTCCTGCATCTGATCAAACTGTTCTTCCATCTCTTTTACAAGCCTGAACTGTGTTCTTGCCCGAACAAGATTGTGTTCCGGATAAGTTGTTTTGAAATATACATCTCCCTGGAGGAAGTCAGCAAGAAAACGCATGCCGCATTCCAGTGTCATAAGTCTCGCTCCCCACGGAAGACTGGCGTTCTCCGCCGGTGTCAGTACATCCTTCGCCATCTCCAGATACCCTTTCACGTAGATGCGGTAAAGCTCTATATCAAAGTGCACCTTGTTCAGATCCTTCTCATCTTCTTCCGCTGTCGATGCCCCGAACCGGATGGAATCACCAAAATCATTTGCCGCAAGTCCCGGCATGATCGTGTCCAGATCAATGATGCACAGTCCCTCTCCTGTATTCTTATCAAACAAAATATTATTCAGCTTGGTATCGTTGTGCGTCACACGGAGCGGAAGTATTCCTTCCTCAAGCTGCTTCATAAGGACACCGCAGTCATCCTCGCGTGCCAGTACAAACTCTATTTCTTCACGACAAAGTCTTGCCCTGTTCTTCACATCTTTCCGCAGTGCGTCTTTGAAATCATGGAAACGCTTCACCGTATCGTGGAACTTCGGAATCGTCTCATAGAGACTCTCGGCCGGATAATCCCCCAGCTGCTTCAGAAAATGGCCAAAGCTGAGTGCCGACTGATAGAACTGTTCCGGTCTCTCCACCATCTGATAGCACACAGAATCCGGTACATAATGCAGGCAGCGCCATGGCTGTCCGTCCGCATCTTCAAAATAGCTCTCTCCTGATTTTGTCTTAATATAAGACAATGCCTCTCTGTCCAGATCTCCGCCTGCCTCACGGATCATACTGCGCAGATACTCCGTAACGCCGAATATATTCGCCATTACCTGATCCGGGTTCTTGAATACATTAATATTGATGCGCTGCAAAACATAGAGCGGCGTATCCTTTCCATCTGCGCCCGGCATATAGACTGCATAAGTCTCATTGATGTGTCCTTCTCCGAATGGCTTCACATAACTGCACTGCTGCCCGAAACCAAATGCGTACACGGCATCTTCCAGACTCCGGCTGTCCACGCCCTCGATCTTCCTTCTGGTTGAGAAGATCACTTCTCCTGCCTCCACTTTGCGTCCGCTCTCGATCGTACAGTCTGACTTTACAACACTTCCCAGTCCGACATGCGCTCCGGCACATACCACTGAATTGTGATCTACAATTGCCCCGCTGTTCACCAGCACCGCACGCCCGATCCGGGTATTAGTATTTACCACCGCTCTCTGCATCACAAAGCAGCCCGGCTCCAGCACCGCACTCGGACTTACAACTGCAGACGGATGCACGATTGCCGGTACCTCATACCCTTCTTCCAGCAATTTATCCGTCCAGTACAGACGCATCTTGTTATTTCCAAATGCTGCTACTGCCACCGGATACTCCTTATGCCTGATCTCATAATCACAGCACATTCCGATGACCGCTTCATCCTTCACCGCATCATCCAAAAATACAACCTTTTCATACCCCAGTGCCTGCGCAGTCTCCGCTACCATCCGGCCGAATCCGCCTGCACCGAGAATCAGCAAACTTTTCATTACGTATTTCCCCCAATTGTTTTTTTATTGATCAGTTATACTATATCATATCATAGAAGTGGACCCGGAGATAGTTATTTTCACAAAAAGCTTCGGAGAATCACAGGTAGCAGGATTCTCCGAAGCTTCTTTGTATTTATATTTATATTTATATTTATATTGGAAAGGGGTTCCCTTTTAGGGACATATTTTAAAGATAGTTCAATCTTTCAAGGGTATTCAATACCATATGGCGTCCGGCATCCGTTCCGTCAATGATACGTCTCGCACGTACAGAATCACCAATGTTGAGGACTTCCACATCTTCACCTGTAAAAGCTTCCTGAATATCATTCCAGATCGGGGCATTCGCTCTCATTCCGAGACATACGAAACCATAGTCAAACGGAAGTTCTTCTTCTTTTCCATCGTATTTTACGAGGAAGGAATGTGCATTTACTTTCTGCAGGGCTGTATTCGTCATCTGTCTTACATGATGTTTTTCCATGCATTCTTTCATGCTTGATGTAGAAGATGCATCCAGTCCGTTTCCGATAACCGGCATCATTTCGATGATGGTTGTCTCTGCACCGCGTGGGGCAAAGAATTCAACAACATCAAGTCCTACCGCACCGCCTCCGACAACAACAACCTTCTTGCCTGTCATGTCTTCCGGATAGTTCTTAACATCTGCGATCATATCTTTGATAGAATACACGCTGGCATCTTTCTTGCCAAGATTGTCATGCAGTCCTTCGATCGGTGGAAGGAGCGGTACCGAACCAGTCGCATTTACAACAAGATCCGGGTTGTATTTTTTAATCTCAGCGACCGTTGCATCTACTCCTGTTTTGATTGTCAGATTCGGAAGTTTTGATGCACGGTATTTCAGATAAGTCGGGAAATCCGCAAGTCTCTTCTTCGCAGGAATCTTAGAGATCTCTACCGACAGACCGCCTGCTTCTTTCTCTTTCTCCAGTAACGTAACTTTACATCCAACTTCGGCAGCTGTACATGCAGCTTCCAGTCCGGCAGTTCCGGCACCTACAACTACGACATTACATGGTTTCTTTACTTTCTGTTTTTTATAAGCTTCTCCGCCTGTCAGATCCGGGTTAACCGTACAGCGAAGCGGTTTGTTACCGCCGATACGGTTGCCGACACAGCCGACGTTACAAGAGATACATTTACGGATATCACATACATCCCCGTACTGTGCTTTATTACACCAGTCAGGATCGGCGATCAGTCCACGTCCCATACCGATCAGATCAGCATCACCTCTGGCAAGGATGTCATCGGCGATCTTAGGATCACGGATATTTCCGATCGCGATCGTCGGCTTTCCGAATCTATCACGAACCGCCTTCGCCATGTATGAACGCCATCCATCTTCCAGATAGTTCGCATCAATCTGATACTGGATAGAAGCATTTAATCCGGCTGAAGTATCGTAGATATCTACTTCATCGTTCAGGTATTCCAGATATTCCAGGCAATCTTCTACCGTATTCCCACCTTCGACAAGCTCGTCTACACTAAGACGCAGAGAGATTGGAACTCTAGGTCCGACAGCCTTACGGACTTCATCAATGACCATACGGCAGAAACGGGCTCGGTTCTCAGCAGATCCGCCAAATTCATCTGTACGGTCATTTGTAGTAGGCGATAAGAACTGGCTGATCAGATAAGAGTGTCCGGCATGGATCTCTACAACATCAAATCCGGCATTGACCGCTCTCTTTGCAGCGGTTCCATAATCTTTTGCAATGCTTGCGATCTCCTCTTTCGAAAGTCCGCGCGGAATCTCTCCACCGGCTTTTGACGGAAAACGTGACGCAGATACCGGCTGCATACCGATTCTGGAACTCATCGCAGATGCACCTGCATGATTGATCTGAATCCCCATCAGCGCCCCCTGTCTGTGACAGGCTTCCGTTAATGTAAAAAGGCGTGGAATGTAACAGTCTTTGTCAAGACGCAGCTGTGTCGTTCCGTTTGATCCTTCCGGATATTTTACACAGACATTTTCAACCATGATAAGCCCTGTGCCGCCACGTGCACGCAGCTCATAATATTTGATATGTTCGTCGCTCAGTTCCCCATCATGTCCGGCGAAATCACTTCCCATAGGCATCATTACAACACGGTTTTTGAGTGTCATACCTCTGATCATAAGAGGGCTGAATACGTGTGGAAAATTGTTTTTCATAGTTTACTAACCTCCATAAAAATATGATTGTATTTGTTTGCATTTCTTTATAATTTGATTATATGATTTTGTTAAATAAAAGACAAATTAGTATTTTTATGAAAGTTGATAGATTTTGTCTATGGATTTTGATCATAAAAAATGACCGCTGCGCCGGCAGATTATTCACTACCGGTACAGCGGCCATTTTTCTTAACTTTTTTATTCTTTCTGATTTTTTTCAGGTATTAATTTCCCGGCGATCAGACACAGGATGATCGTGATCACCATATCCGGCAATGTATTTCCTACCGGCATATCTACATTCATAAGAATTCTGTACACAACGAATCCAATCACCCAGATGATCATGTTCGGCATATGCACTGCCTGACTGCTTTTATCTTGTTTTAACAGGAAAAAGTCAGCAATCTGAATAGCGATCATCGGTGCAAATACAGAACCGATCAGATACAGGAAATCTGTTATATTATCCATCGGATATACAATTGCTGCAGCCGTTCCAATCACTGTCACAACGATAGCAACATGCTTTCCGTTCCATCTGCTTACAACCGTCTCACTGGAGATTCCAGCAGAGTATGCATCCAGGAAAGTGGTTGTAACTGTTGAAAATACAATGATCAGAAGTCCCAGGATGCCAAGACCTGCCTTTAACATGATCTGTGCAATGTCATACTCTCCGGTAATGATAGCAGCTCCCATTCCGATCACATACATCCAGCAGCTTACGATTCCATATGTAACCGCACTGACTGCAGTTGCTTTCACCGACTCCTTCGCCTCTCTTGTGTAATCACTGATCAGTGGCAGCCACGATAATGGCATCGCAACCGCAAGCTCTACTGCTGCTCCAAATGTCATACTGTCGTCAGACGGTGTTCCCGCCCCGCTTCCTGTAAATATCACCTTACACAGAATCAGTGTCAGGATAAATAATGCTACCATCGCAACAGTATTGATCTTGCCAAGATTCGTAATTCCGATCACAATCCACAGAATGATCAGTGCTCCGATCACCAGACACCAGATCCATCTGCCGGTATGCATCACACCGTCTGCTGCCAGTGCCCCGTCATAGATCATGATCGCAGTCCAGCCGACAAGCTGCAACACATTCAGGACCGCAAACAGAACACTTCCTTTCTGTCCAAAGCTCATCTTTACAGTCTCCATTGCACTCTTTCTGACTTTACCGCCGATCACTCCTGCCAGGAACAGCATCAGACAACCAATGATGTGTCCTACTATGATTGCCGCCAGTCCTTTTCCCATGCCAAGCGGGGCCAGATATGTTCCGGTCAGGATCTCTGCGATCGAAACCCCTGCGCCGAACCAGATCAGACCGTTTTCAAATAAGCCGGTACGCTTCTCTTCCATAATGTTTATTCCTCCTCGTCTTCCTTTGTAGTCTTATATAATAGTCTTTTTCAAAGCCTGTTCCAGCAGCTGCATCTCATCATCACTTAGTTTCCACTCAAATACCTTGCAGTTCTCTTCAATTTTATCGCGGCTCTGCGCTCCTATAATACAAGAAGAAATAAAAGGTCTCTGCAAGGTCCAGTTCAATGCAATCTGCGACAATGGAACATTTCGTTCCACACTAATCTGATCCATTGTTCTTAAAAGAAGCATTACTTTTGAAAACAACGGTTCTTTAAAATATGGGTAAAACCGGTTTCGGTTATCATCCACACCATATTCCTTGAGTTCTCTGTATTTTCCGGTTAAAATGCCTCCTCCGAGTGTTCCATAAGTCATAACTCCCATTTTCTGAGCACAGGCCCACCGGATCAGCTGCTCCCATTTCCGATCTACCATAGAATACTGTGGCTGATATGCTTCTATAGCACAATATTTTTCTGCTTCTTCCATCTGTTCTTTTGTAAAATTCGATACTCCGATATGCAGAATCTTTCCTTGCTTTTTCAGTGTATTAAGCGCATCCATTGTCTCTTCCATCGGAACATTCGGATCCGGCCAGTGGACCAGATATACATCGATATAATCTGTCTTCAGATTACGGAGTGATTCTTCGCATTCCCGCATGATCTTATCTGCCGACCCACAACGTACATATTTTCCATTAATAAATTCATTTCCACACTTGGTAGCCAAGATCACTTCCTTCCTGACGCCAAGTTTGTGCACAACTTCTCCGATATACTGTTCTGCTCTGCCTCCGTTGTAGGCAGGTGCCGTATCAATAAAATTGATTCCACAATCTACTGCTGCCTTGATCGCATCCATCCGGCTTTCGTCGGAATAAGAATCCCATCCGGCACCTCCGATTCCCCATGTACCAAGACACATCCTGGATACACGAAGCTGTGTCTTTCCAAATTCTGTATATTCCATTTTCTTCATCTCCGTTTCATTTTTCGCTCATTTTGTCAATCTATCGTTTTTACATTTAGAATAATGATATCAGAAAACTTTTTATGACTCAAGAGCTGAATGCTTTCTTCCAAGCTTGCCCGTTCCCGTCTCCAACGACTGTCAATACCGCAGCGGAATCTCCGACTTTCTCACACGCACTTCCAGATCTCTGCTTCCAAAATAATGCCGCAATCCCTTAACCGCCAGATCACTTGTATTCTTCGTCCCAACACAAACAGATTTTAAACAGCTTATATCTCCAAGCTTCATTCTTATAAACGGAATAAATACTTCATCTTTTATCCGATATTCCACCGGAATGCTATCTCCCGACAACAGCTGCTTTCTTCTATGTACACAGAGGAACACCATGCGATATTCCTGCTCCTGTGCAAAACATTCCTTTTTGAAGAACATATTATACAACAGGCAGATCACTGAGATATGATCTACAAATAATTTGACATCCTCTTCTTCTGCGCTATCCAGATCATCCCAGCCATGAATGGTTTTATAATCTTCTCCATCCGATAACAGCAGCCGTTCTATGGTGTCTTCCAGTAATTCAATCTGTTCATCATGATCATATATCACTTTTCCGTCAAATAACGTGCAGTCATTCCCGCAATGTTCCTGAAATGTTTCCTTCAATTTTCCATATTCGAATTCCATGCAATATCCCATGAAATCCGAATACTCCGACCACATCAGCAGGCTGTCACCACTTGTACAAAAGGAAATAACATAGCTGCCTTCTGCCGATCCGGATACAGTGTCTTCTTGCTCTTCTCTATAATATTTTCGCATTTGTTCCATCAACAGATCTTTCGCATACAAAAGTCTTCTTGGATTTCTCATATGCTTTTCCAGTATTTCTATGCAAATATCTGTTCCAATCGTAAATTCCGTGCTGTCATTCAAGAAATGACTCTCTGTTATCCAGAATTCACCGTCGGTTATGCCTTTTATCCCTGCCGCTATACTATTATGGTATATTTTGTGCATTTAAAATACCACCCGGGACAGATAAAAAGCCACTATTCCCCGTCCCCAATGGATTTATCTAAGCGATTCTTATACAACTGCCACCTTTTTATAGTATCCTTATCTTGGAAATTTTGGGAATTTATTTCCAATTCCAACTTTTCTATCTCATCTTCGATATTTTTTTATATAATAAGTATCTATTTTCTCAGGTGAATTTTTATAATTTAAACTTGTATAGTCATATTTATTTTTTGGCTCTTGTATCTGTCTTACCAATTTTTCTATCTTATCCATCCGATCATTGACTGCCGTAAATAATTTCTTCGTTTCTGAGTCTTCAATTCCGTTTTCTATATTTTTCAGCATTGCTGCTTTTTGTAATGTTGATACAATCGGTCCATAATCCTCTCGACCGTAATCGATTCTTTCTACAAATTGCCCGATTTTCTTTCTTAACTCAGCCGCTCCTTTTGGATCATTTATGTAAAACAGTGTATTCTCATCAATAACATCAAAAGGAAGTCTTGTTCCTTCCTCTGCAATTACCAGTGCCGGTTTTCCAAAACTATATCTCATTCCAATTTCGAACATTACATTCGGATTTAATTGCGTCAGATTTGCTATTACCAGATCCGAATCATAAATATTTCTAATTACCCTGTCATTGATTGATCCCAATTCAAATTCTCTATGCGCTACACGAACTTCGTACTCCTCACCCAGCGCTGGTACAATTGCTTCATCAATGATTCCATCGATATGTCTTCTTATTTCTGATTTTTCGTCTCCGATTGGCGTTATGACAAAACATCTTTTTTTCTTTGTATCTTTAATATTTTCATCCATCATTCTTTTCCTCTTCTAAGCTGCTGCTCCATTAATTCTAATAAGTTCTTCAAATCTTGTATTATCTATTTCTCCATCAGATATATGGCTACTTCACTGTAAATTCACTCCAACAATATGAAAGCCTCTCCGATTTCCTTTCTATCATAAAAAAGCATTCATGTACAATCTTACACACAATCCTTTTATCATCCGGGAATTTGGCAATTTTCTTGAATTCATCATTTTTCAATAACCAGTCTGTAATCTCTATATCCAGATCCGGATTGTCCATAAATCGGATGTTTTTCTTCATCATGATATTCCAAATATACGTTTCAACAATCGGATAATATGCTTTACTATATTCTGCTACTGTCTTCTTTACTTTCGGATCATCCAACCAACTCATTCGAGCTTTTCTATATCCATATTCATACATGTGACTCGCTGATATCAGACACATCTTCGCTTCCAGACTATTATATCTTTTTACAGAATAATTTTCTCTCCATACATAATCCTCAAAAATCCTGCCGGCCAATTCATAATCCTTATCCGCCATTGCCACATTCATCTTATCTACCGTATTAAAATGCAAACTCAATGTATGTTTCAAATCTATATCCGCTCTTTTAACAAGTGCTTCATATTCATAATAATAATTTATCCAGTTTGGATCGTAATTAATAAAAGCTGGTTTGAAATGATAACGTGACACCCGCAACATTTCCTGGTCTGTCGTTTCAAGAACATTTAACAACAATTTACATTTTGCGATTTTTTCATCAAACCGATTTTTTTCATTTCTTTTATAAATAAAATAACCTAGGCAAAATGCACCGACAAATGACAGGAAGCTCCCATAAAACGAAATAAGTTCCGATTTTGTAAGCTTTGTCTCTGGTTCATAATATAGCGTAATCACGCAAAAAATTAATAACGCTATTCCCGGAATCAGCACCATTGGAAGATACTGTCCTATCGTATATTTGAGATATGAAAATATTCCAAGTCTTTTGTACATCATAATTATCGCAATAAATGCAATGGTAAAGTTCATTTTGACAAAAAGCGATATACCTAAACTTCCAAATTCATAAATCAATGCTACGCCTAAGAAAATATCTATTATGATTATTAAAATATTTCTTTTGTGTTTCATTTTATTTTTACCTTTTCTTATTGAATTGTCTATTATTGGTATTCATACCACCCGGGACAGATAAAAAGCCACTATTCCCCGTCCCCAATGGCTACCCAATGGTTTCCTAACATCTCCTTAACACATGTCTGAATTGAATCTATGATTTTTATACAATTATCTTTTTTCATTCCTGCTTCAAGCCCTACTGCCAGAAGTTCCTTTTTTCCCGGATTACGCCCGTTTCCATCAACAGTTGTCGTGTGCTCCCCATAATAAGTATTACTATAAGTAAGATCATATGCAGGGCTCAAACGCCAACTATCATTCTTTTCATTATATAAGTATGTGAAATTTTTTGAATGATCATCTCTATTGTGTGCAAATACATTAAAACACATACGACGAAACATGTTTTCTACATCTTCACTCTCATCTCTTGTTAAAATTTTTGTTAATTTCATCAGACTATGATAATCTAAACTTGGTTGTTCAAAATCTAATTCCAACAGTGCCGCTGCCGTCAACATATGAACTCTGTCTTTACCTGATGGTCTGTCAAATCGCTTGGTTCCAAAATATCCTTTACATTTATCAGAATGAAACAGTTTTGTTTCAGTCATTACAATTCCACACTTTCTGGCACAGCAAGAATAATCATACTCCATTTTTCCTGCATCAACTCCATCTACATGTGCCGGAAATTTTATAATCCATTCTTCGTTATCTATTGTGGTCATAATTTTAGGTCTGGCACCACCACTTGTACCACCAAGATAATACAACTCATCCAATTTGTCCGAATATTCTGTTTTTAATATTTTCTGACATTCTTCAGCTAGTTGATCTAAATTTGCAAACTGCTTTTGTTCAGCAAACTTCTTTTCCGGAAAATAAGTAAGAGCACCCATCCCTGATTTCCCAACAATTGCCAGTCTGTCCAAAACAGTTAAATCATCTGGATTTTGCTTATGTTTACGAAGCAAGCGATTTAACAATAAATTTCCCCAATTATCTGGAAGACTGTCTGCAAATACGCCAAAAAGACCTCCAAAATAATCTTTTGTTGGAACAAACACTTGCTTTTTTAAAGGCAATGAAAATGGGCTAATTGCAAATCCATTTTCCAACCACTCATCATCATACTGAAATGCCGCTTTATGATCTGCTGTCATCGCCAGTGTTCCTACAAGTTTTTCATCATAATATACCCGCAATGCATTATCTTGTTTCATTTATGACCTCCTGAATATCTTTATATGGTACTTGTGTAAAAATAGTCCTAAGTTCATCTGCAATTTCCAATGCCATTGCAATCTTCGTCAACGATATCAACGAAATCTGCCCTGATGCTTCAAATCTTTTAATCGAACCATAACTCACCCCACTCATCTGCGCTAATTTCTCTTGTGAAATAGATCGGCGTTTTCTGATATTTCGAACTCGCCTGGCAAGCTTTTGATCTAGTTCTTCCGCTGTTTCCCATATAAGTTGCTCCATGTGTCCTCTCCTGTATTACTGCTAATATATTATCCAAAACCGTATTATTTTATACTTTATAGATAATATTTTGTCTGTTTTTATTTTACCATTTTTCACTTGTAAACTCAAGAATTTTCGCTAAACGTAGCGCCGACGAGAGCCAAAGTCACTGTTCACAGGGGATATTTAATGTTAGAAAAAGTTTGGAAAACTCGCACTTGAATCCTAAGTAGATTATTATGAATTAGTAAACGGCGAATAGGTTTACTTAAAAAATTGCCCGTCGCTATACTGTTTTTGGACCAACTACGCAGTATAGCATCGGGCAAAACTTAGCTCCTATTTGTTTTGCGATGTGCTTCCCGGATGTTTATGAAATTAGAATACCACCCGGGACACATAAAAAGCCACTAATCCCCGTCCCCAATGGCTTGCATGAGTGAAAGTCTGTATACACGTCTGCCGGTTTCTTCATAATGCTGATCCAGAAGATCACAGGTTGCCTGGAGATCGTTAATCCGGATGGCCTCCAACAGGCATTGGTGTGTCCATACTGCAGCACCTCCCTTATGAGAGGTACTTGGATCCGGTGTGTTTGGTTCTAGGCGATTGGCATTTTGAACCGAGAGGAACATGGCACCATTCAGTGGACTCAGCAGTTCCCACATTTTGGTGAGTCGGTTAAGCTGGGCAGAGTGAATGATCTGCAGGTGGAATGTCTCATCTGCATGAATGGCCTTCATGGTATTACCTGCGAGAACAGCCTTTCGAAAATCTTCAATGCTGGCTTCCATTATCATGAGACTATAGTCACTAAGACGGCAGTTGCTTTTCTGGATTGCCAGCTTTTCGAGGCTGCCGCGCAGAAAAAAGACTTCATATGCGTCTTGTGGAGAAAGCAGGGCGACTGTACACCCTTTATTAGGACAGTAATCGACTAAACCTTCGAAGGCAAGCTGTCGGAGTGCTTCGCGCACAGGACCTCGGCTGAGTCCGAATTTTTGGGCAATTTCAGCCTCTACCAGTTTTTCCTGAGGCTGAAGGGTTCCATTAATAATCTGCTCACGCAGAGATTCAAGAACAATTTCTGATGTAGTTGTGTTTGATGCTTTTCGTTGTTCCTGCATATTTACCTCATCTAATTTCCAGAATAATCCATTAAGACTTGCGCAACATATTGCATATCAGAAGGTGTGAAGCGCTGATCGCAAGGAACGGATACAATGTGGTCATAAATGTATTGTTCTGATGAATCTGGCAGTGGATGAACCAGAGGTCCTACTGGCCAGTAGACAGTCGAGTGAATCTGGTGATCTGCAAGGTATTGCTGAAATTCGTCACGATTTTCGGCATACAGGCAGAAATGACTTGGGACAGTAGCCTCTGGAAGTTCAGGAAAGACTGGCTGCACACCATGAAGAGGTGCTGTAAGAGCGTCTAAAAGTGCAGCATAGTTTTCACGTCTTGTCCTGCAAATAGAATCGAAATCAGCATGGCGCAGGATATATTCTGAATTATCATCACCAGCAAAGCAGTCAAACATCTGACGAAGTCGCAGTTCTCCCTCCCAGAAAATATCGCCGTCTCCTGTCTCGTAGTATTCTTTTCGCTGTTTAAGATGTGTTGGTTCTACCTGCAGAAGAGGTGTTTCAAAGGTTCCGTTTCGTTTAACGGCGAATCCACCACAATCAATCCCCATCCATTTTCGGAAGCTTCCGGCAAAATAATCACAGAGAGGATCGATACCGTCAGCTGAGAGCATGGAATGAGTTACATCTTCAAAAATTACAACTCCTTTTTCTTTGCAGGCTTTAACAAAGTCGTGATCATAATTGCAAAAGCCATAGTAGCCGCAAAGAGATAAAACACTGATTTCATCAATAACCGAAGTATCGAAAATGCTGTGCAAATCCTGATCCAGCTTATAAAATTTCAGCTGATATCCAGCTTTCTCAAAAGGAGCAAGGACCGTCTCACAGGTATACAAAGGCACATATGCAACTTTACGCATATCATGACATGCAATCTCCTGTAAACAATAATAGATACCGCATCGTCCGGACATGGTAAATGCCAGATCATCATTAGGTGAACTGATACTTGAAAAGTATCCGTTTTCGATAGGTGTGCTTGGTTCATAGTGGAACATACCGCCAATTTTTCGCATGTTTTATTTCCTCCTCATATAAAATAGGTTACTTTATCGTCATGTTCCCAGTTGATTTTTGTCCGTTAGCTAAAAACTCATTATAATTATAGTAGATTGTTAACGAAAACGAAAGTATTATTTTTCGAAAGAAAATATCCAAAAAAGTCACACAATAACATTATTAACAATTATTATTTTGCAATATTGGTACAAAAGCATAAAAAGTGCGTTTTGTAGATGTAGAAACTTCTAGAATTACTGTCAAGAGATAAAATATGTTAAAAATCAACAAAATTACTGATATTTTTTCGTTGTTAACATCAAGCTGGAATTGTTGACAATCCTATTGGCCTAGACTATACTTGGCTTATCAAGAGCGGCTCAAAAATTCTGTGTTGTCAGAAAAAGTTAATCCTAAAGGGAAATAGGAGTTATTGACAGTTAAATATAACTTATAAAATTGTAAATGAATGTAAAAGCTAAAAACTGCATTACAATTGAATATTGTTGTGTTCCCGTCCATAAACAAAAAGATTATATGAAAGGAAGAAAATTATGAGACTTACAAATTTGACTTGGCCGAAAGCTCAAGAATATTTTGAAAAAAATGATATGGTACTTATTTCTATCGGCAGTATTGAGTGTCACGGCCGTCACATGCCACTTGGAACTGATACACTGATTCCGGAGCATTTGTTGGAGAAAATTGAGAAGAAGAGTGATGTTTTGATTGCTCCGACTATTCCATATGGTTCCTGTCAGTGTTTAGCTCCGTATCCGGGCACAATTGATATTGACGGCGAGGTACTCTATCAGTTTTGCCGTCAGATTTTCCTGAGTCTGTACCGTCACGGCGCAAGAAAATTCGTTTTCCTGAACGGACATGGCGGAAACATTAAGATGATTGAGCGCCTTGGCATGGAATTCGAAGATAAGGGCTGTCTGGTTGCTATGCTTAACTGGTGGCTGATGGCATGGGATATGAACCCAGCGTGGAAAGGCGGTCACGGCGGTGGTGAGGAAACGGCTGCGATTCTTGGAATTGATCCGTCTTTAGTTGATAAGAGTGAGATAGGTGGGGAACTTAAGTTTAAGCACCTGTCTGATAATCTGAAGACAACAGGTTTCCGTTCTGTTGAGTTCAAGGGAGTTAACGTTGATATTATACGCAATACTCCGCATGTAACAGACAACGGCTGGATCGGACCGGATCATCCGAGTACCGCTACAGAAGAGTGGGGCAAGGAGATGCTTGAGACTACAGCAAACTATATTGTTGATTTCATACACTTCTGTTTTCAGCATCTCCTCAAAGCTCTCCTTCACTGTAACCACATCTTCCTTGTATGTCATACCATACCAGGTATCATTACTGCGTAATACTTTGACTGACATCTTATTTTCTGCTAATAATTCACCAATAAAAGTTGGAATCAGATATCCAATGCCACTACTTCATCAAAGTCCGTAATATCGCTCCGTCCACTCACCTGCCACATACCAGTGAGCCCCGGCTTCATTGCAAGTCTCTTTCTGTGTCCAAGCTCATACTGTTCATACTCATCCACTGTCGGTGGTCTGGTACCAACCAGGCTCATATCTCCAATCAATACATTCCAGAACTGTGGCAGTTCATCAATACTTGTCTTACGAAGGAAATGACCGATTGGGAAGATTCTCGGATCATTGTCCATCTTGAACATCAATCCGCTCATCTTATTCTTCTCCATCAATTCCTTCTTCCGCTCTTCCGCATCCGGATACATCGTACGGATCTTGTAGATATTGAAGATACGTCCGTTTCTTCCAACTCTCTTCTGTGAGAACAGAATCGGTCCCGGAGACTGTTTCTTAATAATCGGTCCAAAGATAACAATTGCTATTCCCGTAAGCACCAGTCCCACAAGTGCCCCGCATATGTCCAGCATTCTCTTTGCCAGTACCTGCCATGGGGAGGCGAATTTCATACTGGTTGTCATAACCATATAGTTTCCAAAGGAATGTACTCTTCTTTCTTCCATATTGGAATCATACGGCATCAGATTCATATGTACTGTCAGTCCCATATTAATGAAGATATCCACCAGTCTCTCCGTCAGTTTTCCTTCCTCTTTCAGATCAAGGAATATCTCATCCACGATATGATTTTGAATATAATCCAACATCGACTTTTTATTCGCAACAACAGGAACATTGCAGATTGTTTTTTCCGGATAAGTACTTTCATCATAGATCACCACTCCGGCAAACATATAATCCCGGTATGGCTGCATCAGACTATTCAATGTCTCTTCTGCTTTTTCTCTGGTTGTGACCACCAGAAGTTTACGCCATTCTTTGCGGTCATTGATCCGTTTTCGGATCACTCGTTTCCATCCGAGTCTTCCGAACCACATCACTCCAGCACTGACCGGATAGGATCCAAAGATAACCAGTCTTGAATACGTATCTGAACCCTGTATTGCGAACATCCACACGATCAGGCCGATCGTCACAAAGACACAATGTACCAGAGATTTCTTCAATTCCACCAGATAGCCTCTTCGGATCACGTCCTCATAACTGTTCATGAAGAATGTTGCAACAATATGAAGCAGGATTACCATAAGCATGACATTCTTATATTCTCTTGTAATGCTGGCGCCAAATCCATGTCTTGAAAAATATGTAATTAATAAACTGAATTCCAATATCACCGCATCCAGTATCATGAAATCCAGATGCTTGAACCATCCCTTTATAACTTCTCTGTACATTGCTCTTTTCCTTTATTTTTCCTCTTGTAACTTTTTGATCTGATCTGCTGCGTTCTGCACAGCTGTTTCATCTGGCCACATCACATACAATAACTGGCTTCCGGAAGAATAACAGCTCTGGCTGTCTCCTTTGCCGCTTACTGCCTGGGATTCCACCTTCCAGCTGCTCGGATCATCGAGCTGCATCTGAATGAACTTTGACATCTCTTCACTCGTCATGTTCGTCTGTACCGAATCGCTGACTCCGGCTATCAATTCATTCGCATTTTTCAGGATCGCCGGTGTCGTTGCTTTATGAATGATCGCTGTCAGAACCTTCTCCTGATCCCGGCCTCTCTGGTTATCGCCGTCTTCAAAGCTGTAACGCTCTCTGGCAAATCCAAGTGCCTGTTCTCCGTTCAGGTGATTCATTCCTTTGTTAATCTTGTAGTTACCGTGCAGTGTGGTGAATTCATAATCCGAATCTACATCCACTCCGCCAAGTGCATCTACGATCTTCACAAGTGATGTGAAGTTAATTCTTGCATAGTAACTGATGTCTATTCCGTACAGGTTCTCTAAGGTTGCCATGGATCTGTCCACGCCATAGATACCTGCATGTGTAAGCTTGTCTCTCTTCTCTCCGGACACTTCCGGTATCGTCACATAATAATCTCTCGGTGTTGTTGTCAGTAATATTTTTTTCGTCTGTGGATTCACCGTCATGATCAGGTTCACATCACTTCGGCTGTTAGTTGTAATCGGTCCATCTACATCGATACCACTGATATAGATATTGAATGGTTCTGTCACATCCACGTTTTTCTCTTTCTTTACCTCTGTCTTAACCCCATACTGATACAGAATCTTGACCTTCTCCGAGAACCCCTCAACCGATTCATCGATCATACTCATATACCCCTCATTGAACACCGCCGCATCCACATTTCCATTCAGAAGTGCATTTGCCTCATCCGTCAATGATTCGTATTCTTCGGTCTTCACGTCTTTGCCGACTTTCTTCTCGATGTCCTTGATCATCTTATCGGTATTCTTCTGATCTACTGCCGTCTGATAACCGAACCGGTAATCCTCGGCATCTTCGATGTTCTTCGCAGAATCACCTTTCTTCACGACCACGACCATGTTATCCGTCTTGTAGGTAGCTCCGCCGACTTTCTCAAGTACATCATCGGTCTTCATCATTCCCATACTGATTGCTGCCAGTATGATGGTCATCAGGAGGCTGATGATCATACCCGTATAGCGCAGCACCTTATTCTTCGGATACTGCAGGATATGTGTCGCACCAAAGAGTACTGCCAGTGCCCCGATCAGGAAGATCAGGTACTTCTTCGGCAGCATCCCGCTGCCTGCCACAGTCACGATGCAGATTACCGATACCAGAAGCTGGATCAGTGTAATCATTTTTCCTATCAGGTTCTTTCTTTCCATTTCCAGAAGTCTCTGTCTCATATCATTCATCCTTCGTCTGTTACTGTACAGTCAGTGTAAATGTGATCGGATCTGAGGTATTACCGTCACTGTCCTGTACGTAATACTGTAATGTATAGGTTCCTGCCTGGTTCACATTGTAATTACCGTCGATGTGAAGTCCGCGGAACAAGGTGTCTCTGTCGTCTTTGTCATCCACTGCGTCTGTTACTTCATTCAGCGCATTAAATGATGTTCCTCTGGCTATCGTCTTTGCTTCTCCGGCAAGCTTCATTGCCGGACGTGTACCGTTTGGCTGCAAGGTTCCACTCTGCTGGTCTGCGCTCTGCTGGTCTGCTGCCGCTGCATCTTGTGCGGTCTCTTCTGCCTTCTTTTCTTCAGCGGTCTTCTTAGCCTTTGCTTTTTTTGATTTCTTCTTCGTCTTCTTTTCCGACTTTTCATCCGTCTTCTGCGTTGTATCTTCCGAAGCCGCATCCTGTGCGGTCTCTTCTGCCGCATCACTGTCTTCTGCTGCCTGATAGGTCACTTCCCGGCTTGCTGTTCCTACATTTTTCGCCTTGTCTGTGACACCGTAATAGACAACTGCCTTCTTCTTACTGACCGCCACGACCTTCTCTACGAACACCTCACTGGTCAGGTCTCCGTCTTTATCGTCCTGTGCCGTCACGCCTTCCAGAAGCTTTCCGTAGTCTTCTCCTTCTGTATAGGCAATCTTCTCGCTCTGGTCTACTTTTATCTCCGGTGCAGTGCGGTCCTGATTCTTATAGGTCATATATCCTGCACCTGCCAGTGCTATACATCCGGCCGTCAACAGGCCGGTAACCACGCGCTGGTTCATACGCTCACCCTCTATTTCTTTCCGTTTTCTCCGTAACTGCCATAGTAATTACCGTAGTATTTACCATAATACTTGTTCTGTTTCATATCTACTTTATTCAATACCACGCCGAGGATCGGGCAGTCTGCCTTCTCCAGCTGTTCTTTTACCACTCTGGCGAATTTGTAGCTGATCGTCTTCGCTGAGATGACCATCACGGATGCATCCGAGAATTTTGCTATGATCGCTGCATCGATGACGCTTCCGAGCGGCGGCGCATCGATGATCACATAATCATATGCCTGTCTTGCACCGTCAAGGAATGCTTCGAACCTTCTGCTGCCGAGCAGTTCTGCCGGGTTCGGCGGAACCGGTCCTGCGAACGTCACGAAGAGATTTGGTTCCTGCGTTCTTAAGATCACTTCTTTTACGTCTGCCTGTCCGGAGAGGAAGTGTGTCAGTCCCTTCACTTCTCCTGTGACTCTGTGTCGTCCTACCAGAACGGATTTTCGAAGGTCTGCATCTACGAACAGGACTCTCTTGCCGCCTTCTGCGAGGGACGCTGCAAGTCCCATCGTCACGGTACTCTTTCCTTCGTTCGGTGTACAGCTTGTGAATACGATTACTTTCTTATCTGATCCGGAGAATTCGATGTTGGTACGAAGCGTCTTGTATGCTTCGTTGCTCCGGTAATCTTTCGTTAGATTCTTTAATACTATCTCTGCCATGTCCTTCTCCTATCTTCTGCTTTTTACAGCATTTCTTGATTCTCTCTGCTGCTTTGCCCTCTTCGGTGCATTGCTTCCTTCCTGGATCGGGATGGAAGTCAGTACATTCAGTCCGAGGTATTTTTCTACGTCATCCGGAGTCTTGACCGTATCATCTAAGATAGAGATCAGTACAATTAATCCCATAGAGATGACAAGTCCGAGCAGTGCGCCGAGCATCATGTTCTTCTTGACATTCGGGGAAGACGGGCTGGTCGGAAGGTTCCCTTCTTCTACAGTGTTGACAGAATCCGCACTCATGATCTCTTTGATCTGTACGCTGACTGCTTTTCTGAGTGTGTCTGCGATCTGTTTTTGCTTCTTTCGGATCATCGTCCGTCACGCTGATGCTCATGATACGTGTGTCGGTCGGTGTCTCTGTGGTGATCATGCCTGCCAGTTCTTCCGGTGTCACATCAAGCTTCAGCTTGGAGATGGTCTTCTCCAGTACCGGGCGGCTCTTTACCAGTTCCATGTAGTCCTTTGTCAGCATGCTTCCTGTCTGTAAGTCTGTGTAGGTTGCGCTTGCTGAGGTGTCGTCATTCTTCGCCATAACGAAGAGCTTCGTTACTGACGTGTACTTCGGTGTCACGAACATCTTCGTTCCGACGAACGCTACCAGTGCCATGAATACCGCAGACAGAATTATTATCGTCTTTTTTGCCCATAAGGCACTGAATAATTCCATCAGATCAATGGTAACTTCGTCATCCTGAATCTCCTGATTCATCATTCCATAATTTTCTCGGCTCATCTTAATCTCTCTTCTTCAGCATACTCTTGGCGTTGCTGTAGAATATCCTCCTTGTATAATCTTCTCCGTATCGTTTCTCTACGTGAGCGGCCGCCTTCTTCATCTTCGGCGGTCTGTGCTTTGTATCGTGTGCATCGGTTCCGACGCAGAATACCAGGTCGCGGTTCATCAGTTCTTCGATGAACTTCCTGATCTTACGGCCGGATCCCCCGGTGATGCTGTCTGCATTTACCTGCAGGTTCACACCCATATCGTACAGTTCTTCCGCAAGCTCTACATCTTCGGCAATGCAGTGATATCGCTCGACGTGCGCCAGTATGACTTCGTATCCTGCGAACTGCAGCTGCTGGATCCCCTGTCTGATGTAGCTGTATGTCTGTGAGGGCGGGAATTCTACCAGTACATACTCTCTGCGGTTCATCGAAAGGATCTTTCCTTCTTTTAATTTGTCTGCAACATCCTGTCCGAAATAGATTTCCGTTCCAAGGTATACCCGGAAGCGTTCATCAATCTCGTGTGCTGCTTCGCGCACAAGCTTTGCCTTTTCACGGAGCTTCTCTGCCGGCGCCTTTCCGCGGTGCGGATGGTGGTGAGGGGTTGCTATGATACACCGGATTCCTTCTGCGTATGCGATCTCAAGCATCTTCTTCGTCTCGGCAAGGTCTTTCGCCCCGTCATCGACCCCCGGCAGAATGTGGCAATGCATATCTATGTAACATTCTTTCATCTGGTGGTTACTCCTTTATTCTCTGCTTTTTTATCGGTTTCTTACAAGTTTGAATAAATTCATTATATCTTTTTCTTCTCTGCGCAATTTTTCGCGCACCAAAATACCCCCCCCCGGTATTCTTATCATTTCATACCAATGGAAGGAAGGGTATCTCTCAAGCTCTTCGTATATTTATACATTTTATAAGTGTTATGTAATATCTCTATATTCGGTTTTCTGTTTTTGAAACACAAATAATTGGGATTATTATATATCATTTTTTGCCCACATCCCTCATCCATTCATAAACATGTATGATTTTATCATATCTTTAAGCAGGCTTCAACTATGTATCAACAATTTGTACAATTTTACCCATTTTTTGTCTTTTTTTCGACATGTTTTATACGTCCATCTCTTCTTCGTAGTACTTGATCAGTGCCTGGGTGCCGAGATTTCCGCAGCCTTCTGCCTGAAGGAGTTCGTAGTTGGCAAGCACCTGGCTTAATACGTCCAGATTGAGATTGCTCATGTTCGCTTCGGTAAGGGCGATCTTCATGTCTTTGACAAAGTGCTTCAGGAAGAATCCCGGTGCGTAATCTCCTGCCAGGATCTTCGGTCCGAAGGTATCCAGCTGTTTGCTTCCTGCCGCTCCGGTCGATACGGAATCGAGTACCGTCTGAAGGTTAAGGCCTTTTGCCTTCGCGTAGGTGAGTGCCTCGCACACTCCGGATAAGGTGCCGGCGATCATGATCTGGTTCGCAAGTTTGGCGTGCTGGCCACAGCCGGATCCTCCCTGATAGTTGATGTTGGTTCCCATCGCCTCGAATAACGGCATGCAGGCTTCGTAGTCTTCTCTGGAACCGCCGACCAGGATGGAGAGTGTACCGTTCTTTGCCCCGGTGTCACCGCCGGTGACCGGTGCGTCCAGTACGTGAAAGCCTCTTTTGGTTCCTTCTTCTGCGATCTTCTGGTCCAGCATCGGGCTTGTGGTCGTCATGTCGATCAGGTATGCGCCTTCTTTTGCGCTGTCTAAGATGTTGCCTGCATCGAAGTAGACTTCTTCTACGTCGGTCGGGAAGCCTACGATGGTGATGACTGCTTCTGCGTCTTTTACGCAGTCTGCGATGGTGTCGTGGAAGGTGGCTCCTTCGCTGATCACGTCTTCGACTTTGGATCTGGTTCTGGCGTAGATGTGTAATTCGAATCCTGCTTTCATGAGATTGCGGACCATGGATCTGCCCATGATGCCTACGCCGATGAATGCTATTTTGTTCATTGATTTTTCCTCCGTGGTCTGATTACTCTTCTACTTTCTCCACTACTTCGCCCTGTCTCTTGTAGATGCTGTGTGCCGGTACGAATCCTCTGACGCTTGACAGCGGGTAGATGTTGCTGTGGCTTCCGATCACGGTTCCCGGATTCAGTACGCTGCCGCAGCCGACTTCTACTTCGTCTCCGAGCATGGCTCCGAATTTCTTAAGACCTGTCTCGATCCTTTCGTCTCCGGCTTTTACTACGACGAGTTTTTTGTCGGATTTGACATTGGATGTGATGGATCCGGCTCCCATGTGGGATTTGTAGCCGAGGATGGAATCGCCCACGTAATTATAATGCGGCACCTGTACTTTGTTGAACAGGATGACGTTCTTAAGTTCTGTCGAGTTACCTACAACTGCGCCTTCGCCGACGATCGCATTTCCGCGGATGAATGCGCACTGGCGGACTTCTGCGTTCTTTCCGATGATCGCCGGTCCGTGGATGTAGGCTGTCTGGAATACGGTTGCGGATTTGGCGATCCACACGTCTTCGCCGACCTGATCGTATTCATCTGCCGGAAGGGTCTTTCCGAGTTCTTTGATGAAGCCGCTGATCTTTGGAAGGATTTCCCATGGGTAGGTGGCTCCTTCGAAGATGTCTTTTGCGATGGTTTCATCCATGTGGTTGTAGAGGTTTTTGATGGTTAATTGTTCTGACATGTTGGTTCTCCTTTTTATTTTTTTATTTTTCCGGTCTTTCTCACCGGCTTCTTATAAAACTGCGCTGCCTTATCATAGCACGCCCGCATCTGATACTGATTGTTCAGTCCCTTTACCGCAAGTGTCCTTCTTGATACAAAATCATCCAGCTTTTTCATATATTCATCTGATGTGATATCTCCGTCTGCCACATACGTCAGACCTTTTTCCCAGCTTGCCGTAAGTTCCGGGTTCAGGAGCGGCCGGATGGAATGGTCTACGACATCGTAGATCATTTCCCCTAACATCGTCGGCGTGACGATCTGAGTCTTTTTATTGAGCGCCAGATATTTATTATTGAATAATTTCTTCAGTATCTCGCCTCTGGTGGCACTGGTGCCGATTCCGCTTCCTTTGATCTGGGCGCGGAGTTCTTCGTCTTCGATGAGCTGTCCTGCATTTTCCATGGCAAGGATCAGTGAACCGGAATTGTAGCGCTTCGGCGGCGAGGTCTTGCCTTCTTTGATGTCCAGGGACTGCACCGGAAGGGTCATGCCTTTCTTGAGGCTCTGGATCCTGGCGAAGAAGGCTGCGTCGGTGTCTTTGTCCTCGGTACTGTCTGCGCTGCTGTCTGTATTGTCGTTATTGTCGTTCTTCCTGCCCGGCACGCCTGTAACTTTCAGATAGCCTTCTTCCGCCAGTACTTTGAAGCTTGAGAAGAAGGATTCTTCTTTGATCTTCGTCACGATCGATACTTTCTGATAGACAGCCGGTGGGTAGAAGATGCTTAAGAATCGTCTTACGATCACATCATACACCCTCTTTGACAGATTCGGAAGTCCTTTTAGTGCTCCCATGCCCTGTCCTGTCGGGATGATCGCATAGTGGTCTGTGATCTGTTTGTCGTTGACGTATCTCGTCTTCTCCAGTCCTTTGTGGCTGCCGAATTTCACGATATCCTGAAGATATGGCTTTGCCGGTTCGTACTGCATCAGACCGTTTAAGTTCTTGTGGATCTCTTTTGCCACTGCTGTCGACAGGACACGGGCATCTGTTCTTGGGTAGGTGACGAGCTTTTTTTCATATAGTTCCTGGATGATCCGGAGGGTCTCATCCGGGCTGATCTTGAACCGCTTGGAACATTCATTCTGGATCTCGGCCAGATTGAATAATAACGGCGGGTTCTTCTTTTCTTTCTTCTTTTCTATGGATACGATCTGGCAGGTCAAGGGCTGACTGGCGTCTGACTCGCTGTTGCTTAGGCAGCAGATCAGTTCTTCTGCCTTTTCCTTTTCTTTGAATCCATTTTCCTTATAGAGGTCGAAGGATTCGAACCATTTTGATCCTTTGACTGCCCGCCATTCGCCTTCGAATGTTGCCCCTTTCTCTCCGATGGTGCTTAGGACTCTGTAGAACGGGGTCTCTACGAATTCCCTGATCTCCCGTTCTCTGCGCACGACCATGCCGAGGACGCAGGTCATAACGCGGCCTACGGATACGACGGAATATTTCGTATTCAGATAATTGGAGATGCTGTTGCCGTATTTTAATGTCAGAAGGCGGGAGAAGTTGATTCCCATCAGGTAGTCTTCTTTCGCTCTTAAGTAGGCGGATGCTGCCAGGTTGTCGTATTCTTTTAAGTCTTTTGCTTCTTTGATCCCGCGCAGGATCTCTTCTTCTGTCTGGGAGTCGATCCATACGCGGCGGCGGTTCTTGCCTTTTACGCCTGCCTGCTGTTCGACTAGACGGTAGATGTATTCTCCTTCCCGTCCCGAGTCGGTACAGACGTAGATTGTGTCTACGTCTGTGCGGTTCAGCAGTCCCGATACGATTCGGAACTGCTTTGACACTGCCGGAATGACTTCGTATTTGAATTCCTGCGGGATAAAAGGCAGAGTCTCAAGACTCCACCTTTTTAATGCCGGATCGTATTCTTCCGGATAACTCATCGTGACCAGGTGTCCGACGCACCAGGTTACGATTGCTTCTGCTGATTCGAGATATCCGTCTTTTCTCTGTGTATTGATATGCAATGCCTTGGCGAACTCCTGCGCTACGCTGGGTTTTTCGGCAATGTATAGTGATTTTCCCATGTAATTGTGTTACTCCTTGGTGAGCCGATGGGGACGGGGATTACTGGCTTTTTTCCTGTCCCTGATGGCTTTTATTTTTTTCTGTGCCGGAGGGACAGGAAAAAAGCCAGTAATCCCCGTCCCCGTTGGTCTTCTTCTCGGCTGCCGTGCTGTGCTTCTTCCATGAAGACTGCCTGGGAGTCCACAGCTTTTATGCCGCCGGTCCGTTTCATATATGTGCCGTCTTTCTGCATGATCCTTGCTTTCACGTTATCACTTAACATGATCTTCAGGTCATGGTTGATCTGGCGTCTGATCTGCCCGTCTAATACCGGGCAGGCTACTTCTACTCTTTTTTCTGTATTTCTTGTCATCATGTCTGCGGAGCCGATATAGATCTTCTGCTCTTTGCCGGTTCCGAAGCTGAAGATACGTGGATGTTCCAGATAGCGGCCAACCACGCTCATCACTCTGACATTTTCCGTAAATCCAGGCACTCCCGGTAGTATACAGCAGATTCCGCGAACAATCAAGTCTACCCTTACTCCGGCGCAGGAGGCCTCGGATACTTTCTTTATGAAGTCCACATCTGTCACGGAGTTCATCTTCATAATGATGCGTCCTTCGCTTCCTTTTGCTATCTCTTCGTCCATCATCTGTAAGATACGGCTCTTTAAGCTGACCGGTGATACGATCAGGTATTGATAGCTGCCCTGCAGATTGCCGATGGACATATTCTTGAAAAATTCTGCGGCGTCCTGTCCGATTCGCGGATCAGCAGTCATCAAGGACAGATCGGTATACATGGCAGCTGTCTTCTCGTTATAATTGCCGGTTCCGACCTGTGTGATATACTGGATGTCATTGCGGTTCCTGTATGTGATCAGACAGATCTTGGAATGCACTTTGTAACCGTCGAATCCGTAGATCACACGGCATCCGGCTTCTTCCAGACGTTCCGACCAGTCGATGTTGTTCTGCTCGTCAAATCTTGCACGCAGCTCGATCAGCACGGTAACTTCTTTTCCATTTTCCGCAGCTGCGCACAGGTATTCCACCAGTCTTGCCTTCTTTGCCAGGCGATAGATAGTGATCTTGATCGTCATAACGTTCGGATCTGCCGCGGCATCTTTGATCAGCTTCAGGAATGGATCCATGCTTTCGTATGGGTAGAACAACAGGATATCATTCTTTTTCACCTGTTTTAACATGTTTCCGTCCTGTACATGTGCTGATTTTTGCGGGGAGAATGGTTCGTAGACCAGTGCTTTCTTCATGGACTCCGGGAGATTCCCTGCGATGGAGAACATATAATCCAGTTTCATCGGCATCTTCGTGCGGAAGATCTGCTCCGGTGTGATCTTGAATTTCTTACAGAAGTATTCTTGCATTTCCGGTGTCAGTTTCTCCGCTGTTTCTAATCTTACTACCGCCATCCTGCGGCGTTTGTGCAGGGTACTCTGCATGAGTTTCCGGAAATCATCGGTAACCTCCAGTGCCTCATCGTCCGGAGATACGTCTGCATTTCTTGTCACGCAGATGTAGTTCGGGTCGGATACTTCGTACTGGTCAAATACCATATCCAGGTATTCCATGATGACTTTCTCCATGCGGATATAACGGATGTCATGTCCCGGAAGCATCAGGATATCGGATACATAGGTCGGAACCGGTACGATTCCGAGGATCTGTTCTTTTTCTTTGTCGTTTTTATTCTTCCTGCTATTGATATGCTTCAGATTGGCTGTTACGTAGATATCTTTATTCATAAGATGCGGGAACGGGTGGCTGCTGTCTACGATCTGCGGTGACAGTACCGGCAGGATCTGCTCTTTGAAACATTTCTTAACATATTTCTTCTCGTCTGCCTCCAGTTCTTTAAAGTCCAGTCCGCAGACTCCGTATGGGGACAGTTCTTTCTTGATCCCGGCGTAGGTCTTGTCACGTTCTTTATATAACGGGGCAACTGCTGCGTAGATCGCATTCAGCTGCTCCTGCGGTGTCATTCCTGACCGGCTGTCTCTGTGTCTGTCGTCTGTCTGCACCATGTCATAGAGACTTCCGACACGAATCATGAAGAATTCATCTAAGTTACTGGTGAAGATGGCTACGAATTTCATACGTTCTAATAGCGGCACGCTCTTATCTCTTGCTTCTTCCAATACACGCTGATCGAATCTCAGCCAGGAAAGTTCTCGGTTCTGTGTGTAGTTCAATAATTCTCGGTCCATAGGGGCTTCCTCCGTTTCTTGCCATGGGCCATGGGGACGGTGTTTTTGGTTTTTTTAGTGTCCCCACCGGCACTTTGTAATCAGCGAGTTTATTGTATACTTTATTATAGCAAAACCATCTTTTATTCTCAACACTGAGATGTATCGTGTTCAGACTTGTGACAAAACTGGTGTTCAGATTTGTGATCGGATTTGTGATTGGATTTTGTATTGGCAGGCGGGACCGGCTTCTTTGCTGGAGATATAACGTATAAAAAGGCGGGAACTGCGTCTTTTTACATGTTGCAGTTCCCGCCTTTTTATATTTTATGCTTTCATCTTTTTTATGCTTTTGCCTTTTTATGCTTTTGCCTTTTTATGTCTTCGCCTTATGAATGCTAAGCAGGTGAGTGTACCACCAGGGACACTAAAAAAGCCGGATTTCCCGTCCCCCTGGCTACTTCGCCTGAATGTATCCCTTAGCAGTCAGTGCTTCGGCACAAAGCACAGCTCCGCCTGCCGCACCGCGGACAGTGTTGTGTGACAGTCCGATGAATTTGTAATCATACATGCTGTCTTCTCTCAGACGTCCGATGGATACGCCCATTCCGTTCTCGTAGTTAACGTCAGCTTTTACCTGTGGTCTGTCGTCTTCTGACAGGTACTGGATGAACTGCTTTGGTGCACTTGGAAGTTCTGCTTCCTGTGGGAATCCCTTGAAGCTTTCCAGTTTTTCGATCAGCTGTTCTTTGGTTGGCTTCTTCTCGAAGTTGATGAATACAGCTGCTGTATGTCCATTCAGTACAGGAACTCTTAAGCACTGGCATGTGATCTTTGGCTCTTCTGCAAGTTTAATTTCACCATTTTCCAGTGTTCCGAGTACACGCAGAGGTTCTTTCTCACTCTTTTCTTCTTCTCCGCCGATGTACGGGATGATGTTCTCGATCATTTCCGGCCAGTCTTTGAATGTCTTACCTGCTCCGGAGATTGCCTGGTATGTTGTTACAACAACTTCCTTCGGTCCGAATTCTTTCCATGCTGCAAGTGCAGGTGTATAGCTCTGGATGGAGCAGTTTGGTTTTACTGCGATGAATCCGCGTGTTGTTCCGAGACGCTCTTTCTGAGTCTTGATCAGGTCGAAGTGCGCTGCGTTGATCTCAGGTACTACCATCGGTACATCTTTTGTCCAGCGGTGTGCGCTGTTGTTTGATACAACCGGTGTCTCTGTCTTTGCATATGCTTCTTCGATTGCTTTGATCTCGTCTTTTGTCATATCTACGGCACTGAATACAAAATCTACGGTAGAAGCTACTTCTTCTACTTCATTTACATTCTTTACGATCAGTTTCTTAACGCCTTCCGGCATTGGTGTATCCATTTTCCAGCGTCCGCCGACTGCCTCTTCATATGTCTTTCCCGCTGAACGCGGGCTTGCTGCTACTGTTACTACTTCGAACCAAGGGTGATTTTCAAGCAATGAGATAAAACGCTGTCCAACCATTCCTGTTGCTCCTAAAATACCTACTCTTAATTTCTTCTCCATCTTCTTTTCTCTCCCTTTCTTTTGTTCTTATTCAGCCATGTATTTCTTATAAGCTGCGATCGACTTCTCCATCGCATCCTTTCCCGGTGCTCCGATCGTGATACGCTTATTCACACATGTCTTAAGATCAATTGCTTCATATATGTCTTCTTCAAATACCGGTGAGATCTTCTTGTACTCTTCCAGCGGAAGTGCATCTAACGGGATCTTCTTCTCGATACAGGTCAGCACAAGTTTTCCTACGATGCCGTGTGCATCTCTGAATGGTACACCGTGATTTACCAGATAGTCTGCTGCATCTGTTGCGTTGGTGAATCCGTGTTTTGCACTTTCTTCCATGCGGTCTTTGTTGAACTGCATGGTCTTTAACATACCGGCAAATAATGTGATACATCCCTTTGCGGTATCCATGGCATCGAATGCCCATTCTTTATCTTCCTGCATGTCTTTATTGTATGCAAGAGGAATACCTTTCATCGTTGTAAGCAGTGCATTTAATGCACCATATACGCGTCCTGTCTTACCTCTTACGAGTTCTGCGATATCCGGATTCTTCTTCTGCGGCATGATACTGCTTCCGGTGCTGTATGCGTCATCGATCTCCACGAACTGGTATTCATTCGAATTCCAGATGATGACTTCCTCACAGAATCTGCTCAGGTGCATCATGATGATGCTGAGTGCAGATAACAGTTCTAATAAGTAATCTCTGTCGGATACCCCGTCCATGCTGTTGAGTGTCGGTCCGTCGAATCCAAGTAATTCGGCTGTGTACTCACGGTCCAGCGGATAGGTTGTCCCCGCAAGTGCTCCGGAACCGAGCGGACAGGTATTCATACGCTTTGCGATGTCCTGCAGTCTCTCGTGGTCTCTGCGGAACATTTCAAAATATGCTCCCATGTGGTGGGCCAATGTGATCGGCTGCGCTTTCTGAAGGTGTGTGAATCCAGGCATGTATGTCTCGACATTTTCCTCCATCACGTGAAGGATCACTTCCAGAAGTTCCTTTACCTGGGCATCGATCTCATGGATCTCGTCTCTGGTGAAAAGCTTCATATCTAATGCAACCTGGTCATTTCTGCTTCGTCCGGTGTGAAGCTTCTTTCCCGGATCGCCGATGCGGTCGATCAGTGTTGCTTCCACAAAGCTGTGGATGTCTTCATATTTATCTGATATCTCTAATTTCCCAGATTCTACATCTTCCAGGATGCCATTCAGTCCGTCTGTGATCTGTTCTTTTTCTTCTTCCGTTAAGATTCCCTGCTTTGCAAGCATTGCTACATGTGCAAGACTGCCTTTGATATCCTGCTTATAGAATCTTTTGTCAAATGTAATGGAAGCGTTGAAATTATATACTAACTGGTCTGTTTCTTTTGTGAAACGTCCTCCCCATAACTGTGCCATATGGATTTCTTCCTTTCATTTTTAAGTTTACTGTTTCCGATTTTAACACATTTCCGCGTAAAAGCAAATATTATTGCAGAAATTTACATATTTATTCACCCTGAAACGTGATTTTTTTCTTAATCAATGCAATTTTCTAATTCGATTTATGCATTTTCACTGTTCTTTTCGTGCCTGCTGTTCTTCCAGGCGCTGACGCATGGAGAATTCACAGCCACAGTAATCCTGCCGGTAAAGCCCGTACTGTGCGGATAATTCTACGGACCGCTTATATCCGTTCTTCTTTTTGAAATCCGATGTCAGATATGCCACGCCATACTCTTCTGCAAGTTTTAATCCTATCTCATTCAATTTTGCTGCATTCTTAAGCGGGCTGATGCTGAGCGTCGTCGTGAAGTACTCATATCCTCCGGCTTTTGCAATCTCTGCAGCCTCTCTTAAGCGGAGTTCATAGCATTTGAAGCAGCGCACGCCGCCTTCTTTTACTTCTTCCAGTCCTTTTGCCATCGCATAGAATTTCTCTTTCTCATAGCTGCCCGCAATGAACTGCACCGGATATTTCGTATGCATCGCCCTGATCAGTGTCTGCTGTTCGACGATGCGCTTGCTGTATTCGCTCTCCGGGTAAATGTTCGGGTTGTAATAAAGTACCGTGATCCTGAAGTAATTGCTTAAGTATTCCAGCACATAACTGCTGCATGGGGCGCAGCAGCTGTGAAGCAGAAGCGTCGGGACTTTTTCCTCTTTTTGCAGATCCGTGATTAATTTATCCAGTTCTTTTTGATAATTTATTTTTTGTAACATGTAATGACCTCTCCTGGTGTGTTAATGTCTTTCTGGCATTTCCATATCAGCATTTTACCACACACACCACATTTATTCACCTGTTTTCTGTCTGCGGCATATCTTACTTATATAGGTTATTTTTCGCTTGTAGGAGGTCTTCTATGGAACCGGTTCGGGAACAGATTTTAAATCTACAGCACATTTCTTACACGTATCATACTCTGCAAGGGGAGACCCTGGCTCTGTCTGATATCTCATTTTCATTGAAAAAAGGCGAATTTGCCGCCATTGTAGGTCCCTCCGGGTGTGGCAAATCTACACTGCTTTCGCTGATCTGCGGACTGCTGCCTTGTACAGAGGGGCAGATTAAGATCAACGGAAAGCCTTTGAAAGAGAGCACGACAAATGTCGGCTATATGTTGCAGCACGATGAACTCTTTGAATGGCGCACGATTTATAATAACGTAATCCTTGGGCTGGAAGTCCAGCACGCACTGACAGCGCGTACAAAGCAACGGGCACATGAGCTTCTTGACATCTATGGACTCGGTGACTTTAAGAATGCAAGGCCTTCGGAGTTGTCCGGCGGGATGCGGCAGCGTGCTGCCCTGATCCGCACACTCGTCCTGGAGCCGGAGCTTCTTCTTCTGGATGAACCTTTTTCCGCCCTGGACTATCAGACCAGACTTCAGGTTGGCGATGACATCGGGCAGATCATCCGGAATGAAGGAAAATCTGCACTTTTGGTCACGCACGACCTGTCGGAAGCGATTTCTCTTGCCGACCGTGTGATCGTGCTTTCCAGCCGGCCGGCAACGATCCGGCAGACAATTCCGCTTATCTTCCACCTGGAGCATGATACTCCGCTGAAGCGCAGGAGTACGCCGGAATTCAAGAATTATTTTAATCTGATATGGAAGGAGCTGAATGACGATGACAAGAAGCAGGAACCACCGGTTTTCTCGGAAACCAGCAACTGATCCGGCCGCCGCTGTAAGTTCTGCGCAGCGCTCTTTTCTGCGCCGTTACCGGATGCACCAAAGATTCGTCTGCATTTCCCGTATTCTTCTTCTCGTGATTTTTCTGTCTGTGTGGGAATTTACTTCCTCTCATCAGATCATCGATTCATTTATCTTCAGCAGTCCGTCCGGGATCGCACGGTGTTTTTTCAGCATGGCTGCCGACCGGAGCATTTTCCGGCATCTGGGTGTTACATTATATGAGACTCTCGTCAGTTTCTTTCTGGTAACGTTCTTCAGTGTGCTGGCTGCTGTACTTCTGTGGTTCAGTAAGAAGCTTTCGGAGATATTGGAACCCTATCTGGTCGTCCTGAACAGCCTTCCGAAGTCGGCGCTTGCCCCGCTCCTTATCGTATGGCTCGGTGCCACACGCACCACGATCATCGTCGCCGGGATGTCGGTGGCAATCTTCGGAAGCATTCTGAACCTGTATACCAGTTTTATGACTACTGACCCGGGTAAGATGACACTGATCTATACGCTCGGCGGAAAGCATAGAGATGTCCTGACCAAGGTTGTACTTCCCAGCTCCATACCTGCGATCCTGAGCAATATGAAGGTAAATATCGGACTGTGTCTGGTGGGGGTTGTGATCGGTGAATTCCTGGCGGCCCGTGAAGGGCTGGGATACCTGATCATCTACTCCAGCCAGATTTTCCAGATGAATGTCCTGCTTATGAGTATTGTATTACTATGTATCATGGCGATGGGATTGTATGCGGTGGTGAGCCATTGGGGACGGGGTTAACCGGCTTTTTCTCTGTCCCCGATGGCTCAGTATAGTGGCTCAGACTCCTCTTACCGCTTTATCTATCACCGTTCTTGATATTCCTGTCAGCCTGCTCAGCTGCCGTTTAGAGATTCCGGCATGATGTAACATTTTCAAATATTGATTTCTTGTATACAATTCCAGATGTTGGAAATCAGACGGGGATATACACGGCGTCTGCTCCCGTATTACATCCAGTGCCGCCCGGTCCGACATACGGTAAGAAGACACATGTTCCATACATTTTTCATCCGAATCCGTATTCAGATAATCCATACATTCCCGGTGACTGCTGAACAATTCCAATACACGATCCACATCGATAAACGAAGCATCTGTAACCACGTACGCTTCGTAACTGCTCCACGGATATACGCCGGGCACCCTTTCCAGCCCGGCATGGAGTGGATTCTGATGGATATAGCGGATTTCCGATTATACCATCGGACAAATTTGACCTCGATTTTCTTCATGATTTCATCCAGGGGAATGTCTGCGTCCTCGATCAGCAGATGGACATGATTGTCCATCAGACAGTATGCATATAACTTGAATCCGCACAGCTTTTTATAGTGCTTCATAATGCTGATAAACTGCACATGATCATGCTTGTCTTCGAATATGATCTGCTGATTGATTCCTCTTAAGATCACATGATAAATGTTCATGCTGCTCTTTTTTCTGGCTTTTCTTGGCATTGCACCAATCCTTTCGTGCGTAAAATTAAAAATGATTAAAATGGGTAAAAATCAGATAAAATAATAAAACAGAAAATAAACATATAAATAAAATGATTGTTATAGATAAATGTTTAAACTCATTATATAGATGTCTTCAACAAAAGACAAGCAGAAAATCTAAAAAAGCCAGCAGGGACAGAAAAAAAGCCACTTTTCCCGTCCCCTTGACCAAACTCCCCCCATTGTCTATAATTATACTCAAAAGTAAAAGAGAGGAAGATCATTATAAAAAACCCAGACAAAAACCAAAACAAAACCAAACGGGGATTTACATTAGTGGAGCTTATTGTCGTACTGACGATTCTTGCGATTCTTGCTGCTCTTCTGATCCCGGCCCTGACAGGGTATATCAGAAAAGCAAAAGAAAAAGCTATTATAACGGAAGCCACCGATGTGTGGAAGGCTTCGCAGGCAGCGCTGTCGGAATGCTATGCCCTGTATCCGGAGAGCTTTACCGACCCGGCTCCAAAACCGCCTTGCCGCTTTGCCACTGTCATTGATGACAAAAAGGTATCCGGCCTTGGCAGGATTACCAACGCTGCCCTGAACGCATTACAGCGGAATCCAAACGATCAGACAGAAGTCAATACATCAAGCAGAAGAATTTCCCGCCAGGTACTGGATTATCTTGACAGTACGAAGAAAAACGATGCACGTTATCTGTTCACCGCTCCGTCCGGGAAGAATACATGGAACACGACCTGCAATGACTTCTTAGGCAGTAATCCGGATTCGAGGGCCGTACTGCTTCAGATCTTTCACACGGATGACGGACGGGTGGTTGCGATCAACTTCGGCAAAGACGGTTACATGGTAACCATCATTCCAGGTAAGAAAACAACCTGCGTCTATAATGGAAAATCTCTAAATTCCATAGGTTGATAGCAGTTCTGCCTTATCATTTGTATACATCACTGCTTCTTTCTGCGTGATGTATCCTTCCTGCATAAGTCTTAACAGATCCATATTCAGGGTGTGCATGCCTTTCGCTGCTCCCGACTGCATCATGGCCGGCATCTGATGTGTCTTACCTTCACGGATGAGATTCAGGATCGCATCATTTCCGGTCAGGACTTCTGTCGCAGCCACACGGCTTAAGCCGCCGCCACACGGGATCAGACACTGGCTGATGATCCCTTTTAATGTTCCCGCAAGCTGGATACGTACCTGGTTCTGTCCCTCGGCCGGGCAGGCATCGATGATACGTTCTACTGTCTGGGCCGCTCCGGTCGTGTGAAGCGTGGAAAGTACCAGGTGACCGGTCTCTGCTGCCAGAAGTGCTGCCGAGATCGTCTCATAGTCCCGCATCTCTCCTACCAGGATCACATCCGGGTCTTCCCGGAGCGCACTCCTTAAGGCAGATGCAAAATCCGGTACGTCCTGTCCGACCTCACGCTGGTGGATCAAGGATTTCTTAGATTCGTACACATACTCGACCGGATCTTCAATCGTAATGATGTGTCTGTCATAGGTCTGATTCATATGTTCAATGACTGCCGCCAGTGTGGTAGACTTTCCGCTTCCGGTCGGTCCGGTCACCAGAACGATCCCCCTCGGTTCTTTCGCCATATCATACAGGATGGATGGAATCTTCAGTGCTTCCAGCGTCGGGATCGTCTGATTCAGGATCCGGATCGTTGCCGCAATCTTCTTCTGCTGGCAGAAGATATTCACACGCTGCCGGCATCCGTCGGTAGTCTCCCATGAGAAATCCACATCTCTTCCCTGATAAAATGCTTCTCTCTGTGCTTCATTTAACATTCCAAGAAGCATCTCTTTAATCTGCTCCGGCTCCATCTGCCAATCGGATTTCTGCAGGCGGCCATTCACACGCTGCCAGATCGGCATCCCTTCTGAAATGTGTATATCCGATGCTTTTTCTGCCCGTGCTTTACGGATCAGATGGTCGATAATTTCATGATTTTTTTCCATTTTCCCGCTGTTTCTGCCTTTCTCCATTTATTCATTTATTCATAACTGATCTTCATCAGTTCTTCCGGCGTTGTGAGTCCTTCTTCCACAAGGATCTGTCCGCTTTCCTTCAGTGTACGCATCTTCTGATGTTCTCTTGCATAATGTGTGATCTCTTCCACCGATGCATGCTCGATGATCATCCTGCGGATCGCATGATCGACAGCCAGCACTTCATGAACGGCGATCCTTCCCTTATATCCGGTGTGATGACACTGCGGGCATCCCGCACCTCTGTGGATCGTCGTGACATCTTCTCCGAGGAATACCCTCTCCTGCGGTGTTGTCTCTACCACCTGACCGCAGTAAGGGCAGACCTTGCGCATCAGACGCTGCGCCACAAGTCCTACAATGGAATTGGCCACCAGATACGTCTCAACACCCATATCTTCTAGACGCACGATACTGGATACCGCATCGTTCGTATGCAGGGTACTGAGCACCATATGTCCGGTGATGGCAGCACGCACGGAAGTTCCCGCTGTCTCCCCGTCTCTGGTCTCCCCGACCATGATGATATCCGGATCCTGACGCATCAGTGCACGCAGTCCCACGTCGAAGGTCAGCCCCGCTGCCGGATTCACCTGCGTCTGGTTGACTCCCGGAAGGTTCTTCTCCACCGGATCCTCGATCGTAGAGATATTCACCTGTCTGCCTGACAGATAATCCAGTACCATATATAACGTCGTAGATTTGCCGCTTCCGGTCGGTCCGGTGATGTATATGATCCCGTTCGGGCAATTCAGAAGTGGCGCAAACTGAGCATAGCTGTAATCATCCATTCCGAAATGCTCCACATGATCCATATGTGCCGTACCTGCCATGATACGCAGGACTGCCTTCTCTCCGAATACGGTCGGCAGAACGGATACACGGATATTGACCTGTCCTTCGTCCAGTGCCACACGGAAATGTCCATCCTGCGGGATACGCTTCTCTGCGATATCCAGATTGGCCAGAATCTTGATACGTGCGATCAGTGGTCCGTGGATATTCTTCTGGATCTTCACATATTCCGTCACCACGCCGTCGATACGCATGCGGACGGTGGTCTCTTTTTCAAATGGTTCGATGTGGATATCGCTGGCTTCTGTCTTGATCGCACGCTCGATCAGACTGTTCAGGAGTCTGACGATCGGCGCTTCATCATCTGCATTTTCCAGATTCTCGATCTCAAGCTCATCAACCGCACCCACTGTGTCAAATCCTACATTTGCCTGCTTTGCGGCTTTTCTCGCATTGACCTCCGCATAGTAATAAGACACAGCTTTCTTAAGCGGTGCCTCTTCACTTAAGCAGATCTTAAGCTGACATCCGGTCTGCTGCCTTACTTCTTCCAGCGCAAAATAATTGAGCGGGTCATTCGTGACCAGAATAATGTTGTGGTCCTTTACACTGACCGGAAGTAACAGATTCTTCTCTGCAAGTTCACGGCCGATCATGCCGACTGCTTTTAAGTCCACCGGGATCTGTGCCACATCCACGATATCCAGATGCAGTCTGCTGGCAAGTGCCTCCAGCACCTGTTCTTCCGTGACAAATCCCAGTTCCATCAGTATCTGTCCTACTCGTTTGTCTCTATGTTCTTTCTGGTATGCCAGGGCCTGTCTGATCTGTTCTGCGGTTACATAACCTTTCTCTTCCAGGACCTCTCCGATTCTAAGATTTGTTTTCAATTTCTCATTTCCTCCCTGGGATTCTTACTTTCAGGCATTGCTTTTTTCGCTGTTCTCCGGGTTTATTTTCCAAGCTGTCCGCATGTGTAGACTGCCATCGTGCATTCACAGTTATTCTGTGACACCTGCTGTAAGCTGTCATCTACATATGTGCTCTCTTCCATGTGAAAGCTTCGCACCTGTACCCCCGGATAATTTCTAGCAATGTCATCTAACATGGCACGGATCTGCTGCTCCGAGCCCTGAAGTGTGATGGATACGGTCGTTGTATTCACATATTTTAATATAGAAGAATCGGAATGACTGCCTGATCCGGTTGTGTCATCGCTGTCTTTGCTTTTTACAACCGTCTGATATGCCACCGGAATGCCGGGCGTTGTATTTTCAATCTTCAGATACACCGGTTTTAATCCCTGCTTCAATGCCAGGCCGGTGACAAGTTCATCCACTTCCTGATTCTCAAGAAGTTCATAGAAGCCCTTGCCGGATTCTGCCAGTTTCTGATTCAGCTTTACAATCTTTTCTTCATTAACCGGTCTGTCTTCGATGGTCTTCTCCATCTCGTCTTTTTGGATCTGCTTTTCTTCCTTCACCTGTACCAGATCCTGATGTTTCTCGATTCCCGGGAACACAAAGAAACGGAAAGAGAAGAATATGATCAGCAGGCATGCCAGGAATTTTAAGAGTACGACATCCCCCGGTTTTAATTCCATTTCCAGCTTCATTACTTATCACCCCCGTCTTCTTGTGCTTTTAATATGCAGGAGAGATCCAGTGAATACTCACCGTCCCCGAACTGATATCCACTGTAATCTACAGATGAAAATAATCCGGTGTCCGTAAGTCTGCTGATATACCCCGGAATGTCGATCACGGTCGGGCTGACTGCGTGGAATGTAAGCAGCCCCGTCTCCGCATCCATGGACTCAATCTCCACCTGGATCTGGCTGCCGCCGCTGTTCACGATCGTTGCAGTCATCTCTTCGGTCAGAACCGGATAGGTTGCAAGATTACTCTTCATCCGGTTCACCTGAGACTGTGCTTCGATCAGCTGGTCGCCTTTTTTTCTGACCTTCTCTGCCGCTTTGTATGCCTTCTTATTGGCGCTGTCATTGATCCAGGTATCTATTTCTTTTATCTGTCTCTTCGTTGACATATTCCAGACATTTACACCTGCGATCAGTGCCAGACAGATCAGAAGTGTCACGCCCGGGATCACGAGCTGCTTTCCTATACTTCCTTTTTCTGCCTTTTGTCCATTCTGCGACTGCTTAAAGGCCTGACAGAGATTGATCTGCTTCTTCTTATCTGTGATCAGCGCTCCCATGCATACCAGCCAGTCTTCCGCTGCCCCGTCTGTCTCGAACTGGAACCCTGTCTTCATCGGATGCACTTCCAGATTCATATTTCGGATCCCCGGAACGCAGACCTCAAAGTCATCCTGTGCGCATCCGGCATAATATACCCCGGTGATCGGTGTGTCTGCTTTTCTTGTCGAATAGAACTGTAAGATTCCGGAAATATTTCTTGCGATCTCCGTTCCAAAATCCAGTGTGCCCCGCTCACTGAAGATACGGCTTCTGGTGGAGTACATGTATACACCGTTCTGATACAGCACGCTTGTCACACTGGAATCCTCGAACAGAAGGAAGACTGCCGTCGACTTCTCATATGCTTTGATCGCGGACAGTCCTTTCAGATAGCCTTCCATCGGGACTGTGACCGCTTCCACATTCAGCCCGGTCTCTTTGCAGATTCCCAATATCTCTTCCAGCGTGTCTGCTTCTGCCGCAGCCGTACATACGCTGATCCCTTTTTTCTTATCCGACTGGACGATCCCGTAATCGGCTATGCCGTCCCCGGCTGCCTCCTGCATGACGTTGACCGCCATCTTCGTAAGTTCTCTTCCTCCTGCATATGGAAGCTGTGTGATCCTGGCTGATGAATACGTGGTTGGAAGGATCAGCTTCACCTTATCCGGCCGGCATTCCTGTTTGTATTTTATCAGCGCCTGTTTCCACTGTTCCAGCGGATCTCCATATCCTTCTACATCGATACGGCGCGCATCTGTAATCTTTGGCCTCGCACCCGGCTTTCCTTCTGCCGCCAGAATGCAGTCCTCACGCAAAGCTATGACTGTATCGCTCATTGATTTCCTCCTGTGTATCTGTTTCTTTTATGAATTTTCTATTGCTGAATATGACTGGTAGATCGGCAGCATAACCGCGATCATGATGAATCCGACGATCAATGCCATCAGGATGATCAGCACCGGCTCTAACAACGTTACCATTCTCTTGGTTGCCTGTTCTGCTTCGTCTTCCAGTGTCGCTGCGATTGAATCCAGCATCACATCCAGACGTCCGCTCTCTTCGCCGATCTGGATCGTACTGGAGAGCTTCTTCAGCAGTCCGTCGACCTCTCTCATGCCCTGTGAAAGCGGTACACCGCTCCGCACCTTGAGTATCACCTGGTCAAACTGTTCTTCTACATAGCCGTTTCCGATGGTCTTCGCCGCGATACCGATTGACGTTGCAAGCGGCATACCACTGGAATACAGACTACTGAGAGTTCTTGCAAATCTTGCAGTATAGATAATCTTAAATAACTTCCCGAATGCCGGAAAATGTACTTTCCGGTAATCCAGCTGTCTTCTGACCGCCGGGATTGCTGCGATGATGCGCAGAAGCCCTGCCGCCACGATTACGATCAGCAGTGCAATGTACCATTTCTCTGTCAGGAAATGAGACGCTGCGATCAGGATCGTCGTTGCAAGCGGCAGTGTCTCCATCTGGTCAAATAAGCTCTGGAACTGTGGCAGGATGAATGTCACGATCAGGATTGCGATCGCCACACACAATACCAGCAAGATGCAAGGATACGTCATTGCCGAGCGCACCTGCTGGGTCAGCTTATAATCCTTTTCATACTGGATCGCAAGTCTCTGCGTCACAAGATCCAGATTACCACTTCCCTCACCGGAACGGATCATACCGATCATGAGTTCCGGGAAACATTCCTTCGTCTCCATCGCTTCCGACAGGCTGATTCCTTTCTTCATATCGGCCAGGACCGCCTGATACACCTCGCGTTCTTTCTGGTCGATCCCCTCCTGTTCGGAAATGATGTCCAGTGCCCTTACCAGACTGACTCCGGATGCAAGCAGGGTCGATAATTCCCGGCAGAAGCCTGCCAGCTGCTTTGACTTTAATTTTTTGTATTTCTTTTCATCCGACAGATTCTTCGCTTCGATCAGATACAGATCCTGTTCCTGCAGTTTCTGGATCAATGCATTCTCCGTCGCTGCTTCCAGTGTGCCTTTTCTGACTTTTCCACTCATCTCTTTCGCTGTATATCGAAAATTCGCCATGTCAGAACTTCCTTCCTTATTTTTATTTTCATTTGTATTTATATGCCTGTAAAAATTTTATGCCTGTGAAAACTCTGTCAGAAAAATCTCAGATACCAGCTTACGATCTGATCGCCGTAGAATGCAGCGACCGCAAGTCCCACTGCAAGGAATGGTCCGAATGCAAACTGATCTTTTCTTCCGAGTTTTCCACTCTTTAACATTATGCTTCCATAGGCACCGCCTGTCAAAAGGCCAAAAAACATGGCACATACGATGGATGCCGTCCCAAGGAACAGTCCGGATGCTGCCATTAATTTGATGTCACCGCCGCCGAATGCCCCCGGTATGAGAAGTGCCAATATGAGCATCGGTCCTGCTATGATCACTGCTCCAAGCAGACAGTCTTTCAAACTATGTGCCTGAAATAACCACATATTTATCATTGCCAATATCAGAATCATGATATGAAATCTATCGTAAATGATCTGGGTATCCCAGTCTATCAGGGCTACCACCATTAATATTCCAAGGTAGATCAGGATCACTGTGCCTTTCAGAGATAAGATTCCAAAAGTTCCACAGCCGTAACGTACTGCGCATGCGGTAAATGCTGCGCCTCCGATTATTTCTGTTATAAAATCCCTTGCCGGGATGTGTGTCTTACATCCTGCACATTTTCCACGCAGTGCAAGATAACTGATGCATGGGATCAGCTCCCATGGCTTTAATATTCTTCCGCAGACGGTGCAGTGGCTGCGTCCACTCACTACGCTCTCTCCCTTCGGCAGTCTGCATACTGCCACATTCAGGAAGCTTGCGATACAGGCTCCGAAGAAGAACCTGAGCACCCATATGATACTTTCTAAAAAAATTAACATTCTGTGATTCCTGCTATTTCTGCTATTCTTTCGTTTCCTGCTCCTGTATTTCAGAGCCGGTCATCTGTTCCCTGCGGTATACGGTGTACGATTCCGGGCTTCTCGTATACCAGACGGTGTATTCTCCTTCACAGTAGAGGAACTTGTCTACCGTGTAACCGTCGTCTGACATCTTAAGTACCCAGAAATCTCCGGGTGCTTTGCTGAGCATCAGAACTTCTTTTCTGACACTTTCCGTGACGCCTCCCTCCCGGGAAGCGTCCGTAAAAGTATCGTTCCTGCCATAGCTTTCTTTTCCAGTTACCTGGAGCGCCAGTCGCACCGATTTTGCATGACCCAGAGCCACTTGAGCGTCTGCCCGATACAAGAGTCGGAGCGCTCCGGGTATTACTGTCACTGTTACAAGCAGGATGATGATAAGGATCTGCAATCCAGCTTTTATCCAACGGTATTTAGTTTGAGTCGGTTGTTTCTTTGTTGGGTTTGGCATGGATTATTGTGAGTCCTTTCTGATTTATTTATTAGTAACTACATATGCACCACTTGTTCCACTCTTGGATTTGTCATATGTACACTTTTTCCCTGATTTTTCATATTCAAGTCCTGTCACTTTTCCTTTTTGAATTGTCACTGAAGCAATTTTACCATCTACTTCTGCAAGATCATGAATTTCTTTCTGAGTGATTTTTCCATCTCCTGCAGTTCCTGTCGCAGTCTCTGCATCATCATAGCCAATTTCTTCTGTAGCATCCAACTTCTGTGCACCATACTCTTCGTCAACTAATGTCTGAGCTGCCATGACTGCTGAACGAGTCTCTGCTGTAATTGATTTCTCTTTTGCTTTATTAATATACCCAGTCAAAGCCGGAATCAACAATGCAGCAAGAATTGCCAGGATTACCAATACAACGATCAGCTCTACCAGAGTAAAACCTTTTTTTCTTATTCTTTTTCAGTTTCTTTAACATCTTTTTTCTCTCCTCTTTTCTTTATTCTCTTTGAGTAAATTTATATACAAACGTCTCGGTGCAAACGTTTATATCCCTATATTTCTAATTTCTATCTCTATATTTCTATAAATATCTGACGGTCCCTATCATCCGCTACGATGCAGTGACCGCAGTTGTATAAATCAGTGGATTCCGGAATTCCAAAAGTTCGTTGTCGGATGCCACTACGTGTTTTCTGTCTTTATCGCTATATAGCGTGACTTTTGCCACGATACTGCTTACTTTTGTCCCGTCCGTTGTTCCGGATGGAACGGAATATTCTATTTCTAAATAGTTGCCCATGTAAAAGCCTTTGCCGAATGCTGTGGCGACTGCCCTTGCAGCGGGTGTTCCGTTTTTCCGGCAGAAGTATTTCCCTGTGGTACTGTTACGGGTATAATACCGGGTCAGAAGCTGACCTTTTTCCACTGCATCTGCGGAACCGTTCTTGTTATCTCCGATATAGATCTGTGTCTTCTCACAGCCGTCTGTGGATACCAGCTCCACATATCCGTCAGGATTTAAGAATTCCAGACAGATTCCGGTCGTTGATCCTGCGGCTGCCGGCTGGAATCCGCTCTCTTCCGGATAGATTTTCACATACCCGGATGCATCTTTGGTGATCGTCCGAAGTTCTGTCATTACAGTATCTGTTATCGACTGTGCATACTGGGTCTTCTGCACCCGCACGAATATCTTTGCCGCCGAACTTAAGGATGCGGCAGCCATCGTCATCATGATACTGATGAGCAGCAGTGTCACGATCATCTCTACCAGTGTGGTACCTTTTTTTCTGTTCTCTTTTTTTCTCATTTTGTGCTGCCATACAGATAGAATGTGATCTGCTTTTCCTTCCCGTCGCTCCCCTGATAATCCACTACTTTTTTCATCAGGTCCGTACTGGTTGAAAATACCTGTGATCCTAATACCGTCATATTGGTATTCGCTGCCACGAATGTGATGTTTTCTCCTTCTTTTACGGAGGTGACATCCGCACTTTGCAGTGCTTCTATGACTTTTGCATTGTCCTTACGGATCTTTTTGTTCTCCTTAAGTGCATTACTGCTATAGCTGATCGCCCCCTGGAGGATTCCCATCAGGATCAGGAATATAAAGATACTTGCCACAACTTCCACCAGTGTCTCGCCTGCATTGGCTCTGGTCTTTTTAATCTGCTGCACCGCTGTCATCTCCTTCCTGATAAAGATTATTTTCTTCGAATTTACAGAGTGTCGGCGATGATTTCATATATTTATACACGATATCTGTGCCTTCTGGAACGGTAAATGCACTTCCTCCGCTGTTTCCTTCTTTCCAGCTTCCCGACATGCTGTCCCAGACGATGGTCTGACCGGCACATGTGAAGCTGACCGGATATCTTTCTGCCCTTGTATACTCTGTCGTATAGGTATAAGATTCATCCTTGTAATAAGCCGTCACTTCTACCGTCAGGATGTATTGTCTGACGGTCGTATTTTCAAGCATCCGGATGGCACTTGTATAGTCCCCGCCGGATTCGTCTGCTTTTAAAGTACCGCCATTTGTGATCGCATCCAGATTCTCCTGCGTCTCCTCTGTATTCTGCTCTTTTTTTAATGTCACAGAGAGGTTCCCGTAATTCTGATCGGACAGCGTTCCTTTTGATAATTCCGACGTATCTGTACCATTTACGACAAAATGATACTGTGTACTGTCTTTATAGTCCGAATTATACTCCAGATATTTATCGTCATCAAGAAATTTGTTGGCAAACGCATAGAACGTGCCGCTTCCTGTCACATTTCCGTTGGTGTCGTATCTGGTATCGTATTTTTCCAGTTCCTCTGTCAGTACTTCCGCATAGCTTTTTGCCAGCCGGAAGCACCGCTCTTCTTTTAATCTCTGATTCGACTGTGCTGTCACCAGGCCTGCGGTATACAGGATGGCAGCGGCAAATGCAATGAAAAACGCAGATACGCACAGTACTACTGCCATCGATATTCCGTTTTTTGCATTTGCCTTCAACTGCTGCCAGCCTCTACACTTCATAAGGTCCTGTCTCCTTTGTCTGTTGTTTCATCATTGTTGCATTATTTTTTCCATTCAATCTTAGTCTCGTCTGACTTGATATAAGCTGTGCTCTTCTGAGCTTCTTTATCATCTACGATATTCTCCGTCACATTTGCGGTAAATACGGCATTCCGCGAGATATTGAAGTTGTCATGCGTAACGCTGCATCCGTCATGTGCCGTGACATTGGAGATATCCGGAAGTCTCAGTGTATAACTATAGGTTCCGTCTTCGTTTTTCACTACGTCAAGCTCCGTGCCAAGTTCTATATTATACAGCGGTGTGCCTCCGTTTTCTGCCTTATAGGTCGACTCGATCGCCACACTGTAATCACTAAGATTAAATACATGATGGATCTCTGTTTCCGGAGTTCCTTCCGGATAATCCAAAGCATTTTCCTCAATCTTCTGCCACTGCCATTCTTTGCTTGTCACTTTCTTGCCATTCACAAGTTTCTCAACATCAACAAGCCTGTAGGCCTCTGCCGTGATTCCGTCTTTCGTCTGTCTGATCCTGAAATTCTTACTAAGTTCATTCTTATCTGTTCCATCCATGATCATTCCATTCAGATCCAGTGTAAATATGTCTGCACATTTGATACTGCTCCAGGTGAGTGCCGTGCGTCTGGCTGTCCAGGTCTTTTCTTCTCCCGGTACATCCGGTGTCTCTGTTACCTTTGCCTTAAATGTATAATCTTCCTGATCTGATGTTACCTGTGGTGACTCTAACTTTACGTATGGCAGGCGGTAAGCATCTGATTTCGCCCACTCGGAACTGATATTGCCGCCGCCGGATGAGATTCTTGTATAGAATACGATCCATTTTCCGGCATATTCAATGGACAGATTCTTTAACTCATGTGAATACTTATGTGCATTTTCAGCATCCATCTGTACAACAGATGCGTCTGCCGGATAGTTCTTGATATAGGTACCCGGATCTGTCTCTGTTGCTGCATCGGCCGCCTCTTTGTTGTCATATACATATGCTCTCAGAAGATATGCACTTCCTCCCGGCGGGATGCTGCCGTCATCTGCTGTCAGGCTTATTTTCATCGCTCCGTCTTCGAATTTCTTAGCTTCTATGTTATCTTTCAGATCATAGTTCCAGTTATTGGACCATGTCACATTCGGTTTTTCCAGTCGCTTTGGAATATCAAGTTCGTAGGATATTCCGGATACACTGTCCAGATATTCACTGTTCTTATCTGCGATTGCTTTCAGATAAATGACCACTCGTTTTCCGGAATATTTTTCCAGATCGATCTGTTCTGTATAAGAACCATCTTTCTTTTGTTCCGGTGTGATCACCTTGCCGATTGCTTTTTCTTTGCCAAGTTCACTGTTGTCATCATATACACGGATGTATGCCTGATAACCGCCGCATCCTTCTTCTGATGTGATCGGTGTCCATGAAAGGTTATATAACAATTCATTTTCACTGTCAATCTCAACTGCCGGCTGCGATGGGCGTTCCAGACGGTTGGCAATATGATAGGTTGCTTCCGTCGATACGCCGACTTTCTTTCCTTCACCGATCCTGGTCACTTTCAGTTTTACCTGTTTGTAATTCCAGTCATCAGCATCTGCTGTGTAAGAGTTGCTTCCATTGTAAGTGTCTGTAGGAATGATGACTTCTTTGCCGTCCGCATCGATACCGGTCAGCGTGATCTTGTATCTTCCACCATTTACTTTTTTATCCCATGAGAACTTGTACTGTAATTTTCCGGTCTCTTCATCAATGACTGGTTCCAGTGTAGAGCCGTCTTCCAGATCCATGACCGGTTCCAGGAATTCGTCGAGCAAGACGTCTGACACATATGTATATGGATCATAGTTGTTCCATGGATTGCTCAGCGGCAGACTGTATTCATATGCCCATTCTTCCTGACCGTTTTCTACATTGGTCAGTTCGCGGACTACTCCGTCCTGAAGCTTCATTGTCAGGTCTGGTTTCCCGTCTTCCGGCGACTGGATCTCATGATACAGATATACCGGTCCGAGACCTGTCTGTGCATACCAGAGACGTACTTTCAGATTAGTGGCATCTTTCAGATAAGCCGGCAGGTTGTGGAAGCTTGCCGTTGCCACACCCTTTGATACCGTCATGATGTCTGTTTTTGCAAATACTACCGTCTCTTTTCTGCCTTTCCAGTTACCGGTCAGTTCTGCACGGTAGACCGGTGTTACCTCCAGAAGCTCATTGGAACTACTGTTGTCAAGCTTGATATTGACGGTCAGCTCATCCAGTGTATTGCCTGTCAGCTCTACAGTTGGTGACGCTATATTCGTCAGACTGTCATTCTTTCCGGCCAGCGGCATCTTCAATCCGATAAATGCCTGGTAATATGGCAGATATGCGGATATGGACACGAGCGGTGAATCTTCATACTGCTTCTTTGTGTCTTTTCCCGTTGCTTTTGCATTGATCTGATATGTATTGTCTTTCTTATTACGCTTGCCTGACAGATCAAGTTTCATATAATCTGTCTTATTTTCTTCGTTTAATACAACTTTCTGGTCATATCCTTTCAGGCTGATCTCTACCTGCCATCCCGGATACTCCCTGTAGTCGTCAATATTGTTCAGTGAGAACTGGTATCGGTAATCCACCTTGCCGCTTGCAGACGTCTTGTCTACAAGAATCAGTTCTGCACGGACATCCGGTTCCGGTAATACTTTCGCAACCTGTTTTACTTCTGCCTTGCACGCATCGGAATCCGCAACATCGGAATACATACTGGATGCATAGACATTAACTGACAGGTCTCCCGATAATCCCGCAGGAATGTCAAAGCTTTCATCCTCACTGTACAGGATCCGTTCTGCGGTCTTCCCGGTGGAATCCGTTATCTGTACCCTGTATTTGAACGGATCGCATGTCTCATTCTTCTCCGAACCTGGAAGTACCTCCGGCGTGATATCCAGATGGATCTTACCATCTTCAACGGTTGCGGTTGCGGCTTTTGGTGCAATCAGTTTCTGATTCTCGATTCCTTCTATCCTGCGGTAGCTTTCGCGGGCACATTTATAGAATCTGCTCCCTTTTCCGACAATGGCATTGATATCCGGATATACTTGATCCAGATAGAATAATACCTGTCCGACTCTTACATCTTTGTCTTTTGACCGGATGTATTTTTGACCGTTGGATTCATTGATATAAGCCCACTGCCCGTCAACCGTTTCCTTTGGATCAACTGCCGCAACTAACCATTTCACATTTCGAGGATCTGAATAATCCTGCATGATGTACTCGTATTGTGCATACTGTGCCTTTCTCCATCCCTGCAATCCGGTATCACTTAATTGATTTTCTGCTCTTCCGCTTCCTGTTGGGTCCTGTCCACCGGTTTTTACATTATTAATTCTCATATTGACCGGGAAGCTTCCGGTATTTCCGCCCTGTATGAAGTAGTTATTTATCCGGTTTGCTTCTTTCATATAAGTTGTATTGGAATCTCCAATGATGCCTTCAAACGAGTAGACCGGATTATTGTGACCGTTATTCACGGAATAACAATTGGTCACCGTCAGGTTTCCACATCCGGTCTTTCCATACCGGTCTCCGAATATTCCGGAGACAAATGATGCGCCAGATAAATTCCCGGCATAATTCTGACATCTTTCAATCTGTACTTTCACATTTGCCGTACATCTTGCAACGGTATTGGCTGCGGTCTTCTGATTCGATATCTTTTCTACATTATCTACCGATAAGAAGCCGACAATTCCCGATGCCATGGATCCGGAATATATCTTTACCCCCGGTCCGTTCACACAGTCCAGCACCCGGATCGTAAATCGCTGTGCTTTGTCTTCATCATTTACTTCATAGGTTGTTACATTTCCAAGAATTCCCGCACTGTCATTCGCGCAGTTTTGCGCTTTGTTTCCTATCTGTCCATAGATATTTCCAAAGTTTCCACATCCGGTAATATTGTATTCGTTATTCTCATATGCATGATATAGCTGTGCCACAATGCCTCCGGATGCTCCTACCCAATTTGCCTTAAATGTTGTCTGTAAATTTCCATAGTTCTGACAATTCTCGATATGACCGCCAGATCCTGTCCACTGTCCTATAATTCCACCGGAATAGTGTGAACGATAACAATATACAGTACCGAAATTAATACACGTATCAATCGTCCAGTCTTTACTGGTCGAATTATTCTGGTTTCCGATGATTCCGCCGGCGAAACGGTTGGTTTTTGCTTCCGACAACTGACGGCCTACAAATGCACCATTCACCAGCTTACTCAAATTCTTCTCGGATTCGTTCATACCGATGATTCCCCCGGTACCTACACCGATCGCATCGGATTTGTTTACCAGGAACCAGTTACCGGATACGCACTCTGCAAGTTCTCCGGTTGTTCCGTTATATGCTGTGATGCCTCCGATATTACCGTTCCTGGTCATCTGTATCTTCAGGCGGTCTGCCGATACTTTGGATCCGCCCTGATACTTCAGGTCTTCCACCTGTGCGGATGCTTTCCATTCCACATATGCGGAATCTTCTTTCAATCCCTGTGTTCTTGCTTTTTCTGCCATCTGATCTGCTTCTGTATCATACAGTTTCGCCGCCACTTCCGCATTCATCACAGCTTTTGTGATACTGCTTCCGGACATCGTGACCGTTCCTTTATTGAAGCCGGTCACTCCACCGAGCATACCATACTCAGCTGTAAGACTGCTGTCTTTATTATCTTCCAGACCGCAGCCTTCTATCGTTGCTTCTTTCTCGTTCTTGCCTGCAATTCCTCCGGCATGTGTTGCTGATTTTTCTTTCTCTTCTGCCGAACTTGTGCTGGCTGCCGAGTACACGCCCCGGATCTGCATGGTAAGTTTTTTAACCATACAATCCTTTAATGTTGCATAGGCTTCATTGATACCGGCGATCGCGCCGTAGCAGTTTCCGGCAGTTCCTGTTGCTTCGATGATCGTTCCGGTGAATTCTGCTCCTGTTACATTTCCGCCGTTTTCACCGGTGATTCCGCCAAGATAGTGATAACTGGTGAATCTCTGGAATGTATCTGCTTGTTCTGCCGTTACTTTTACATTATATATGTTTGCACCTTTATAGTTCTGTCCGGCAACCCCACCGACGGTCAGATTGCCCTTTGATGTGATGATTTTCGGGATTTCTGTCAGTTCATATTTGTCACTGCTTTCTGCTGTTCCGATAGTTCCGCTATTGCTTCCGGTCACTCCGCCGAATACCAGAGCCTCTCCTTTTAAGACAACACCCGTTTCCGGTCTGCTGCTTAGAATCGTTCCTGCATTCTCTGCTGTTATGGCGCCCATCTCGTTTACGCCGATACTCTGGATCTCTGCTCCTTTTACTACACAGTCTGTGATCGTACCGGCATTGTGTGCCGCAATGCCCGATGCATACCCTTTACTGCTGCTGACATTTCCGAAGTTCTTACAGTTCCGGATCGCTTGACCTTCATTATTAACTGCTGTGATTCCTCCGGCATAACCTTCGTCCGCAGTTACAGATACCGAGCGGTTTACTGCGCAGGTGATATCTCCATGTGTCTCTCCGACGATTCCGCCGGCATAGCCTCTTGATGCACGTACAAGCTTTGTTTTCGATGCCAGATAGTTTTCAGGCGTTGAAGCTCCGGTATGTCCGATCGTGCCACGGTTCACGCCGACAATTCCGCCGACTCTTTCTAAACCGATGACGGATACTCCGCTTCCTACTGCATCAATCTCATTTGAATTTCCGGTCACAGTAAGTGTTCCACCTGCTTCATTGATGCCGGCAATTCCGCCGACTCCGCTCGCATTCATGCCTGATACACTTCTTGAAACGCCTGAATTGTCATTTATCAGAACCAGATTTCCATTATTTCGTCCGGCAATTCCGCCGACTGCACAGTTCCCTGACGCTGATACATTTGCCAGACTCTGATTGCCTGTCAGGATACCGCCATTCAGATTCCATCCGACAATTCCTCCTATATTGGAGTTTCCGGATATCGTCTTATTCTGTTCTGTCGTACAGGACTCGATCGTTCCCGTATTGATTCCGGCAATTCCTCCAATATAGTTGAGTGCCGCACTTCCGAAGTTCTGTCTGAGACTGCAGCGGGTTACCCTGCCTGCATTCAATCCAACTACGCCGCCGGTTCCGGTATAACCGGACATATTTCCGGTATTGGAACAGTTGTCGATCACCTGGTTTTCAAGATTGACACTGATGATTCCCCCGGCGAAATGTATATTTACATCATCTGCACCGGAAGAAATTGTCATCCCTCCGATCTCGCTGCTTCTAAGATATGCCCCCAGAGATACTCCCTTAGACCAGTTCGTGTAGGCAAGTGCGATATCTCCTTTATTCGTACATCCTTCCATCTGAAGTCTGCTGTTCTTCTCGCAGTATCCTACGATGCCGCCGGTATATAATCCGGCACGCACCGGAATATTGTTCGTTGTTGTTATCAGCATACAATTATTGTTTGCTGATTTTCTGACTTTACCCGGAACGCCGCTTGTTTTATTTATTTCTGGAAGAAGTGATGCTGCCTGGTCTTTGATGCTTGCATCTGAATTCAGGCCAAGCTGTGCATGTGTATAGGTTCTCTGATACCCGATAATACCGCCACAGAACACCTGTCCCGTAATCCGGCCCAGAATATTATCCGTACGGATCTGCGTCATATTCACATTGCTATCCAGATCGACCACATTGGCTCCGATGCATCCGCCGACATAATACCTTCCCTGTATGCTCTGCGGCTTGATCGTAAGTTCACTTGTCAGCACTTTTTCTGATGTATTCAGTCCGAATGCGCCCCCGGCGCAGTCACCATATGCATAGATCCTTCCGCCGATCAATGTATAATGCACATCGATGGAGGCGTTCTGATCATTGAACCCGGCGATGCCGCCGACGTAATTCTTACCGACCACAATGCTGGAAACGGATTTTACGGTAACTGCTTTACTTGCATTCGTGAATTCGATCCGTCCGTCATTGTATCCGGCAATGCCGCCTGCATAGTCCGCAGTCGCCTGCCAGTCTTTCACGATCATGTTGTAAATCGAACTGTCGTAATCTGAAAGATAACTTGCGCAGTCAAGGATCGTAGAACTTTTTTCATTATAGCCGACGATACCACCCACATAGGCTCCATATCCGGCAGTCACACCGTTGTTGACACAGTTCTTCAGTGTTACCTTCTTCCCGTTCATTCCGACGATACCGCCGACGTAATTCTTACCGATCACATAGCTTGCATTCGTCGTTACGCTGGCGCCTGCATCTGCGGATGACTGGACCGCTTCGGACACTCCTTCTCCGAATCCGCCGGCAATTCCACCGACATAATTTTCACCGAGAATGTATCCGTTCTTTTCCGTAGAACAATTGGACAGTAATGTATAATTACCGTAACCGGTGATTCCTCCCACATAAGTCCCCAGAAGCAGATTCTCTTTTTTCTTATTATAAGTGAAGTTTCCTGCACGTCCGGATGCACTGGATGCCTTGTAGATAAGTGCATGATCACTGTAACCTGTGATACCTCCAAAGTAGTTGCCCTTTGTAGTACTACTATCATTTTCCTCTGTTGTACACAGGATCAGACCATCACTTGTACAGTTCAGAATGTTTGCTTCTGCCTTAAGGCGCGTTGCTTTGTATACGGTTCCCGCCTGGTAATCCAGCGTTCCGTCTACTCTTCCTACGATTCCACCGGTACTCATATTACCGGAGATGTCCGCATGGTTCTTACAATCTTCTATCTTTACGGCACCGGCTTTGTTCTCAAGCTTTGCATAACCGGCAATCCCGCCGATTCCATATGCCTGATCTTCCTGTACAGTATCCGGAAGAGATGCTTCGATCTTTCCTTCTACCGAAAGTCCGGACACCTTTCCTGCTGACACCTTCGTGAACTGTCCGTTCTCATATCCTGCAATCGCACCTGCAACCGCTCCGACTTCGAGAGATCCTGCTGTATTATTATCCGCATTTACCTTCACGATCCGGCTGTCATCCGCGCTTTTTCCGGATGATATGATCGCGACATTTTCCAGTCTTCCTTCACTTCGTCCGGCGAGGATTCCGATTCCTTTCAGCGACCGGCATACTTCATCGTCCTGTCCGATCTCAAGTGACGGATCACGGAATGTCACATCTTTTACAGTTCCTTTTAATTCCCGGAACAGTCCTAAGAATTCTGTTCCTGAGATTCCAAGCTTATCTGCCGTACCATCATCTGCCACCGATTCCTCATTCAGATACAGATTCGATACCAGTGTATTTCTTCCGTCCCCTTTTAATGTATAGGATGCCGGAAATGTTCCGATCGACGGAAATCCTGTCGTCTGTGTCTTCGTGTTTTCTTTCCATGCAAGCTTCTCTACACCGTTTTCTGCTTTTTCAAGATCATAGACACCTGTACCGACGGAAGCCCAGTCCATATTCTTATTCGTAAGAATAAATGTTGCTTCCGTATCTCTGTGATTCTTCTCATAATACCGCATGTTGGAAAGATGACGGAATGCCGACACCTGCATGTCTCTGCCTGCCGAATCGTCTCCGAACATGGTATTTGCTGCATTTGATGCAACAGCTTCACTGTTCCGGTACTCCTGGTTCGTATTCCTGTCTGCTTTTCCGGAATACGCCGCTGCCGTTACGGTTGCGTAGATATTCTGCGGCTCGGCCAGCGCATCTGAGACAGCTGCAAGGCGGGTAATACTTGTGCTGGAACTCTTCTCAAGATCACTCTTAATCCCTTCGTCTTTCTGACTGTCCAGTACCGCCTGTGTCTTTGCAGACATCATCGCATCAAGGACCAGGGAATATTTGTTGTCACTGTATGTCACCGGGAAATTCCACAATGTCTCCTGTGTTCCATCTTTCTTCGTCACTTCCAGGAACGCCATTCCTGTCTTTGCATCACTGCTTCCGTCCCATCCGTTTGTACGCATATCAAATGGCGATACTCTGAGTTCGAACAGTTTTTCTTTGTCATTCTTTTTATAAAATGCGATCTTGTATTCTACTCCGAGATCCGTTCCTGCGTTGCTCGACCAGTCAAGGGAGAGTTTCTCACTGTTAGCCAGGTTGATGGTTGTGATGCGAAGACGTTTTGTCTTCAGATCTACCGTATTCACTGCATCTTCTGCCGAATAATATCCAAGCAGCCGACTGCTTCTGCTGTCATAGCTGCGCTTCTGCATGGTCAGATATCCGTCTTCATCTCCGGACTTATAATTCAATCCTTTGCATCTGGAACCATAGAATGCCGAATAGACTTCTCCCGATTCTATATCGATCTCGATCGCTATGGAGGCATCAAAGAATCCTTTGTCATAGGTATAATCATCCAGAAGCTCCAGGACCAGATTGTTCTTTTTCGTCTGGTTCTCTGCCTCTTTGTTCAGCTTGATCGTATAGATGCGGTCATTCAGCCCGCTGTCCTTTTCATCTTTGAATACCGCTTTTTCTGCTTTTTCACTGTTGCCGTCTCTGACCGCCTGTTTTATTTCCTTTTGAAATGCTTCCCATCGCCCCGAGGATCTGTAATAGGTAAGCCTGGATTCTGCCGCCAGATATACCGTCTTCGCATTCTCCTCGTTCTTCCTGAACTCCGCTTTCTTCCAATAATTAATAAAAAACGGAACTGCTACCGCTGCTATAATCGCAATGATTACAAGAACAACGATCAGTTCCGTTAAAGTAAACCCTTTTTTACGTTTCTTATCCATGTATCTCACCCGAAATGTATTTTCTGCAATATCAATTATCTGTCTGTATTTATACATAGTCAATTGTAACATTTCTTCATGGAAAAATATAGAGTTTTAATAACATTTTTTACACGGTTCCAGTCCCTGGGCTTTGGCTTCTGCTTCCGTCTCCTGCTTCGCCGTGTCCGGATTCATGCTGCCGCAATGGTTCGTCTTATGATATTTGGAACCGGTTGCCGAAACCCATACTTTTTCTCCTTCCGCTGCCTGTGATGCAGTCTGTTGTCCAACCTGCTCCTGCACGCTCTGCGCTTCCGTCTGCTGCACCTGTGTCCCCTGATCCGATGCATCTCCCGGCGTATAATCATTGCACGGCGATGCGCTCCAGCTCAGATCCGTCCCGTTACTGGTCACGGTAATGGTTCCCTGCTTATCCGTTCTGTATACCTGGATCTCCATACTCTTTAATTTATCCATGGTATCTTTATCCGGGTGGCCATATTTATTATCTGCCCCGCAGCTTATCACCGCATACTCCGGAACCGTCTTCTGTAAGAAATCCCAGGACGTTGCTGTCGCCGATCCGTGATGCCCCGGAACCAGCACGTCACAGCTTAAGTCTACCCCTGAACTGCACATCCTTTCTTCACTTTCATGTTCGGCATCTCCGGTAAATACAAAGCTGTTTCCGCCATTTGTAAGCTTGATTGCTACCGAGTTGTTATTACTTCCGTTTTTCTCGATAACTGCCGGCGCAAGGATCTCAAATGATCCGCTTCCAAATTCATACGTCTTTCCGACTGCCGGATGCTTCATCTTCAGCCCGTCAGCATTTACTGCCTTCACAAAAGATTTATATAATTTGCTTGTGTGGACATAGTTGCTGGATATGACGTTCTTCACATCGAATACGTTCAGGCATCCGATCAGTCCCGCCATATGATCTGCATCATAGTGGCTGCTGATCAGATAATCAATCTCTGTCACTCCCTGTTCTTTCAGATAGGCCACGACGAATCTCGATGTCTTTTTGTCACCGCCGTCATAGATCATCGTCTTTCCTTCCGACTGTACCAGAATGGACAGCCCCTGACCCACATCCAGAAAATGGACTTTCATCTCTCCTGTCTGCGCTCCCGTATCGTTCCCGGCGGCCTGCACCGGAACTTTCATTCCCACGCCTGCCATCGCAAATACCAGGAGGATCGGAAGCAACAGGGATAACAACCTCTGTCTCCATGTTTTCTTTAATACTTGTATCATTTTATCTTTCCCCTTTCACACCCACATTGCTATTATACACAAAATCTCCTGCCATTTCACATCATTTCATATCCCATTTAATATTTTAAAAAAACACTTGCAAATCTGGGAAAATGCAGTATAATTATATTCGTGGCTGTCACAGACACATGCTGGAATAGCTCAGTTGGTAGAGCACTTCACTCGTAATGAAGGGGTCGTCGGTTCAAGTCCGATTTCCAGCTTAAAAAAAGGAATCCTTTGATCAGGATTCCTTTTTTGTTGTTATCCACAACATTTCTTATGTGTCTTCTTCTCGTTGCTGCTTAAGATCAGTCCCGGCAGGAAGTAGTTGTTCCATGCTTGCACGAATGTGAAGATCGCCTGTAGTGCCATCGCCGGCTTCATGATCGGTATTACAATCTTGTTAAATGTGTGAAACTCTCCGCTTCCGTCAATTCTTGCCGCTTCGAACATCGACGGACTGATTTCCATGACTGCCGCCGTACTTACCGTGGTGTCTCTTACGATATTACGATTGATAACAGTGCACATGTAGAGTCCGGAGTCGCGTCTGTCACGGTTGACGGACAGCCGGTAACAGGAACTCTTATTCCGTTCGATGCCGGCAAGAAGACCTGTAAGGTAGAGGTTGTCTTAGGATAATTACAAAATACGCCATACAATATAGAAGCCTGCCGCAGGCATATTGCCTGCTGATCTGCTTCCTGTATTGTATGGCGTATTTTTTTATATGTTTCAATATGTTTCTATGTGTTCTTCTGCATGTGTACAGTCATCTGCGGATATGGAATTTCAATACCGTTCTCATCCAGTAAAAGCTTGATTTCTTCGAGCAGTCTCCATCTAGTTTCCCAATATTCCTCATTCTTCACCCATGCACGAATTCCCAGTACAACCGCATTGTCTGCCAGTTCATGAACAAATACATTGATCTGTTCGTTCTTGATGATACATTCATCTTTGATCAGCAGATTTTCAATCACTGATTTTGCCTGTCGGATATCCGCATCATAAGAAATACCCACACGCAGATCCAGCTGCCTTTCATCTTTTGCCGTTGCATTGGTAATACTGTTGTTGGTCAGCATTCCATTCGGGATTACGATCGTCTTGTTATCAATTGTACTGAGTTTGGTATAGAAGATCTGGATCTCTTTTACGGTTCCTTCTTTTCCGTTGGTATCCTCGATAATATAATCTCCGACTACAAACGGTTTTAATAAAAGGATCAGGACTCCGCCTGCAAAGTTCGAAAGGCTTCCCTGTAATGCAAGACCGATTGCCACACCACCGGATGCCAGTACTGCCGCTACGGACGTTGTATCGAATCCAAGACTGGAGATCAGACTGAAGACAAGCAGGGCATACAGTCCATATTTTAGCAGGGAATCTACAAACTGCTCCACTCCTTTGTCCGCACCGGAGCGCTCAAAGGAACGTCTGACGATTTTCCGGATCCACCGGATCACCAGCCGGCCGATAAAGAATGCCACCAGTGCCGCCAGCACTTTCAATCCGAACGTGATCAGTCCCGGTATGCTGTCCTGTACATATTGTGTCAGCTGATTAACCTGTTTGACCGCTTCCTGCGTCGCATCGGTTACTTCCTGCGTCGTATCTGCAATTGTTGTATCTGTCATATGTTATACTCCTCTTGTTGTCATCTGTTTCAGCGCAAGAAATGCGCTTACATTTCCCCTTTTATCTCCGGTAGTCCTGTGCGAGAACAGAATATCCGGATTGCAGTGTGTGCATACATTGGTTACCGCAATATGATCTTCGCGTATTCCGGCTTCTGTGAATATCCGTTCATTGGCACGCCAGAGATCCAACTGGTATTTCCCGTTTTCTTTTTTATAAAACAGCTCCGGCCAGTACGCTTCGTCAAAGCTTTCCCTGAATTGCTGTATCACATCCCCGCTCACTTCATAGCAGTCCCGGCAGATGGACGGACCGATTGCCGCAATGATATCTTCCGGATCAGAGCCATATGTCTTCTGCATCAGTTCTATGGTAACTTTTCCTATCTTACCGACGGTTCCTCGCCATCCGGAATGTGAAAGACCGATCGCCTTCTTCACCGGATCAACAAAATACAACGGCACACAGTCTGCGTAAAATGTAACCAGACAGATTCCCGGCACATCTGTGATCATTCCATCGGTCTCCTGAAAACGCTTTCCCCTGTCTCCGGCTTTTACTACCGCTACATTGGTCGTATGGGTCTGATTGGTGAATGTCATATCTTCCGGCTGTACACCGATGGCTCCGGCAATCCTTCTCTGATTCTCCCTGACATCTTCCGGATCGTCACCTCTGGTTGTACTGATATTCATCGTTGCCCAGCATCCTTTGCTGACACCGCCAAGTCTGGTCGAGAATCCATGATTCACGATTCCGGTCTCTTCCAGCATCGGATAACTTAAGAACGGGACACCGTTCACTTCTTTTTCATCAAATATATGGTCCTGATTTTTATAATGTAAGCCCAGATTCATGCCATATTCATCCTTTCTGTTCCGGATCTCTTCCTATCCTGTATAATCAAATGCATTCCGGTAAAGTGTCACCTCATGATTCTCGATGCTCACCACATCGAATCTGCATGGTACCTCATCGATTCCGTTGACCGTCATATAGCAAAGTGCACTTTTGGAAATGGTTCTCTGTTTGGCTAAATTTACAGCCTCCGCCGGATGTCCTTTTTTATCTGAAGCGCGATATTTCACCTCACAGAAGACCAGATATCCCGCTTCTCTTGCTATGATATCAATCTCTCCGGTCTTACACCGGTAATTATACTCCAGGATCTCATATCCTTCCTGCTCGAGATATGCACCGGCAAGCCGTTCATAATGGCTTCCGGTCTCCCGGTTATTCTTCCGTTCTCTTCCTGTATCTCCGGCCATAGTCCTCCCGCTTATTTTAGAAACATTCTTACAGCTTTACTGTCTGTGATATATTTTTATATGTATTTTTTTATAAATGTCATTCTGTGGATCGGTGATGGTCCCAGTTTTTTCAGACCTTCAATATGCTTCTTCGTACCATATCCTTTATTGGCAGCGAAATCATACCCCGGCATCACTGCATCATACTCTACCATCAGGCGGTCCCTGGTCACTTTGGCAATGATGCTTGCCGCTGCAATGGACACACTTTTGGCATCTCCTTTGATAATCGGCACCTGCCGGATATCGACGCCCGGTATCGTCACTGCATCGTTCAGAAGCAGATCCGGCTCTACCTTCAGGTTCCCTATCGCCATGCGCATCGCCTCATAAGTCGCCTGCAGGATATTGATCTCATCAATCCTTGCCGGACTTACGATCCCGATTCCTGTCGCCACTGCACGCTCCATGATCTCATCGTAAAGTGCCTCCCTCTTCTTCTCCGAAAGCTTTTTCGAATCATTCAGATACAGGATTGGATCATCTTTTGGCAGAATGACTGCTCCCGCTACCACCGGACCGGCAAATGGACCGCGGCCGACTTCATCGATCCCACAGATATAGTTACAGTCGCTGTATTCTTTTTCATAGACGCTCATTGCTTCGGTACGCTCCAGTTCTTTCTGAAGCTTTTCCTGTTGTTTTTTCAGTTTTTCTTCTTCTCGTTTATTCATGTCGGATCACTCCTATATTGTCAAATGGATAGATACGCACCCAGGCTCTGCCGATCAGATCCTTCCGGGTCAGCACTCCTACCCCCGGATCTCTGCTGTCCATACTGTGATTACGGTTATCTCCCATCACAAAGTATTCATCATCTCCCAGCGTAACCGGTTCTGCAGCCGTCTGCGGATCCTTGATCTTCTCCTTCCCATAGACATCACTGGTCAGGCGTTTTCCATCGATATACACATATCCGTCCCGGATCTGCACAGTCTCACCCGGCATTCCGATGATACGTTTGATATAATATGTATCTTCTTCATATTTATACGGAAATACAATGATATCATAGCGTTTCGGATCCCGGAACCGGTAACTGATCTTATCAACGATCAGATTGTCTCCATCCTGTAATGTCGTCTCCATGGATGAGCCACTTACCATCGTCCGCTGTCCGACAAAGGTGATGATCAGATAGGTCAGACCGATGATAAGCAGTATATACACAAGCCATCCGCCGAGTTCCCCCAGGATGTCTCTTTCTTCTTCCTCTCTCTTTGAATATCTGGACATATTCGTGCGTGTCCTTTCTAATATGCATCCGGATATTCCAGAGTCAGTCTTCCCAGGCGTCCGTTACGGAAATCATCCATCAGAAGGACAGACGCTTTCTCTGTATCCAGTTCATTTCCGCGTACCAGGCAATGTCTGCTTTCAGCGATCCTTGCGATCATGCCGTATGGATCCGCATCTTCTTCTACGTTATATTTACTCTCCAAAACTCCCGGATAATTCTTGTTCATAAATGCCACAAGCTCTGCTGCCAGTTCTTCCGTCTGCAGGATCTCATCCTTGATCGAACCGATAAATGCAAGCTTAAGACCTACTGCCTGATCTTCGAATCTTGGCCACAAGATTCCCGGTGTATCAAGAAGTTCTACATTCTTATTCAGTCTGATCCACTGTTTTCCCTTGGTCACACCCGGCTTGTTGCCCGTCTTCGCACAGGCTTTTCCTGCCAGTGCATTGATGAATGTTGACTTTCCTACATTCGGGATTCCTACTACCATGGCTCTGACCGGACGGTTCAGGATACCGCGCTTTCTGTCTCTTTCAATCTTTTCTTTACATGCTTCCTGGATCACGCCGTTGATAGACTTGATCCCCCCGCCTTTTTTAGAGTTCACTTTTACAACGGAGAACCCTTTTTCGCGGAAATATTCCGACCAGGCATCGTTCCATTTATCTTCTGCCAGATCTGACTTGTTCAGAAGGATCAGCCTTGCTTTATTCTTTCCAAGTTCGTCAATGTCCGGGTTCCTGCTGCTGATCGGTACTCTGGCATCAACCAGCTCAATGACCAGATCTATTAGTTTGATATTTTCCTGCATCATGCGCTTTGCTTTCGTCATGTGCCCTGGATACCATTGAAAATGCATATCTTTGTTCTCCTCTTATCTATTATCTCACGAATCCGAAATTCTTCTTCGGTGATACCACAAACCAGGCCTTTCCGTAAATGTAAGACCGTTTTACCGCTCCGATATCTGCACTCCGGCTGTCTTCGCTGTTCTTTCTGTTATCACCCATCACAAAATATTCATCCCCGCCAAGCTTAACCTTCTCGGCTGCGATGCCTGCGGTATCGATCTTCGTGGTTGTATAATCTTCTTCCAGTTTCTCTCCATTGATATAAATCCGGTTCTCTACGATCTGTACCGTTTCTCCCGGAAGTCCAACAATCCTCTTCGTATAATAATGCGAACTTTCATTGCCCTTCGGCTTAAAGACAATGATATCTCCACGCTTTGGAGAAGATGCATTATATACAATACGGTTTACCAGCACTTTATCCGCATTCTTAAGTACCGGTCTCATAGAATCTCCCACAGTACTCACCTGTTGTCCCCAGTACCATACTGCGACAAATGCGATCAGGCAGGTGACTGCGATCTTAAACACCCAGCTTATGCCGGATACGATCTTTTCCAGATTCAGATGAATCTTCTTCTTCTCCTTCGGAAGTTTTCCCAACAGTTTCTTTTTTGCCTGACGTCTGCGGTAACTTGATCTCCGGGATCTTCTTCGTCTTTCAAAATCCAGATTACTTCTGCGTCTCATATAATCCCCTTATCTTCATGACTTGCCACGGGCAGCTCCCTGCGAAATACATGGCAATATCAAAAAAGGACAATTACATTATGTAGTTGTCCTTTTTACATTCATTTTCCTGATTATTTTACTAATTCTTTTACTTTAGCTTTCTTACCAACGCGGTCTCTTAAGTAGTTCAGTTTTGCTCTTCTTACTTTACCTCTTCTTACTACTTCGATCTTCTCAACGTTTGGTGAGTGTACCGGCCAAGTCTTCTCAACACCGATTCCGTTAGAAAACTTTCTAACTGTAAATGTCTCTCTTGCTCCGCCACCCTGTCTCTTCAGGACTGTTCCTTCGAAAATCTGTACTCTTTCACGGTTTCCTTCTTTGATCTTTCCGTAAACTTTAACAGTATCTCCAACGTGGAATTCTGGTGCTACTTCTTTTAACTGAGCAGCTTCAATGTTCTTAATAATATCGTTCATTATGTGTGACCTCCTTGTTTACTTGGATGTTCTTAATACATTTGTACCAGAGGACCATCTATTTTTCTTCACAACACGCTATATTCTATCATACCCGGTGCAAAATTACAAGGATTTTTTCTTGTTTTTTGCACTCTTTTCTGCTTTATATGATCCTACTCTGTAACCGGCTGCCCGTCTCTTTGTATTTCCTTTGCCAGCTTTTTTTCTTTCTCGGTAAGCTCTGCCTTTTCAAGCAGATCCGGCCGGTTCTTCGCAGTGCGGATCACAGACTGTTCGCGTCTCCATTTTTCAATATTGGCATGATGACCGGACATCAATATCTCCGGTACTTTTTTGTCATGCCACACTTCCGGTCTGGAATACTGCGGGTATTCCAGCAGATTATCCTGAAAGCTTTCGAATTCGGCAGATACATCGTTATGGAGGACTCCAGGAACCAGTCTGGATATCGCATCGATCATGATCATCGCCGGAAGTTCTCCCCCGGTCAGGACATAATCCCCGATGGATACATAATCGGTCACGATCTCCTCCAGCACACGTTCGTCAATCCCTTCATAATGTCCGCATAAGAATACAAGATCTTCTTCCTGTGCGAATTCTTCTGCCATAGACTGGTTGAATGTCTTCCCCTGCGGAGACAGATAGATGACTCTTGTGCGTTTCTTTCCGCACGCCATGTCCGGCTGTTCTCCGGATCCTTCTTCTTCCCCGGCTTTCCTTTCCCGGATCTGTCTTGCAAGTGCATCATAGCACTGATATACCGGCTCCGCCTGCATCAGCATCCCTGCACCGCCGCCATACGGATAGTCATCCACGCTGTGATGCTTATTGAACGCATAATCCCTGATATTCAGAGCCTCTATAGACAGAAGTCCCTTATTCACCGCACGCCCGATGATACTGGTGTTCAGCCCGTCCATGACCATCTCCGGAAATAATGTCATAATATAAAAATTCATATACTATCCTCTTTCTAGATCAGCCCGTCCATCAGGTGGATCTTCATCTTCTGATTCTCTATATCAACATCCAGGATACATTCGCGGATTGCCGGAACCAGCACTTCTCCATGTTCCTCGGTATCGATCACATAGACATCGTTCGCACCGGTCTCCATGACATCTTTTAATGTTCCGAATGGTTCATCGTCCTCTGTTACAACCTGGATACCGATCATATCGGCGATAAAATATTCATCCTCTTCCAGTGCCACCGCATCTTTTCGTTCTACCAGAAGCGGGCATCTCTTGTAACGCTCAATATCATTTATATTATCAATTCCTTTGAATTTCAGGATCACAAACTGTTTAAAGAATTTGACCCCCTGGATCTCCAGAGGTTTTTTTTCTCTCCCGGTGTCTAACAACACATGCTTTAACGTCTTAAAACGCTCCGGGTCATCTGTAGTCGGAAATACTTTGACTTCCCCGCGCACTCCGTGTGTCGAAGTGATGACGCCTACCTGTAACAATTCTTCCATAGATACTCCTTTTCTTATATGTTGCGGGCATTTCTATACCGCCCTTTTCCTCTTTCATAACAGATACTGTTCACATACTCTGATATAAGATAAGCGGGACAGACCACAAACGGGCCTGTCCCGGGACAAAATGGGAATCCCCATTATTATTCTAGTCCATGATATCTACGATAACTTTCTTATCTTCCTTCGCTGCTGCGGCTTTCACAACTGAGCGGATCGCCTTCGCAATACGGCCCTGTTTTCCGATTACTTTTCCCATATCAGATTCAGCAACTCGTACTTCCAGAACTGTCGTCTTCTTCTCTTCGCGTTCATTTACAACAACGCTTTCTGGATCGTCGACTAATGCTTTCGCAATTACTTCAACTAATTCCTTCATAAATGCACACCTCCAGTGGCATAATTATTTCTCGATGCCTGCTGCCTTTAAAATCTTTGCAACTGCTTCTGTAGGCTGTGCTCCGTTTGCAAGCCATTTCTTAGCTGCTTCTTCGTCAACTTTGATAGCACTTGGATCACAGTTCGGATCGTATGTTCCGATCTCGTCGATGAATCTTCCGTCTCTTGGTGCTCTAGAATCTGCTACGATGATTCTATAGAAAGGAGCCTTCTTCTGTCCCATTCTTCTTAATCTCATTTTTACTGCCATGTTAGTTTACCTCCGTAAAATTATAATATTCATAGTTTATTCTTATACCCAGAACCTGCCTTTGGCATCTTCTAATGTATAATCTGGAATCTATATAACGCGGGATCCGCGGTATATCATATTTAAAACGGGAATCCGAATTTTTTCTTCTTTCCCGGCTTGCCAAATTGTTTCATCAGCTTTTTCATCTCGTTAAACTGCTTGATCATGCGGTTCACTTCGCTGATGTCCACCCCTGCACCTTTGGCAATTCTGTGCTTTCTGGATGGAGAAAGAATATCTGGATTTGCTCTTTCCGCCGGTGTCATGGAATGAATGATTGCTTCCATCCTTCCCATCTTCCTCTCGGCTTCCGCTGTCTGCTCGTCGTCCAATCCCTTCATCTTACTGCCCATGCCTCCAAGACCCGGCAGCATGTTCATGATATTTCCAAGACCACCCATATTCTTCATCTGCTTAATGCTTTCCAGATAATCGTCAAAATCAAACTGGTTCTTCTTAAGCTTCTGGGTCATCTCTCTGGCTTTCTCTTCATCGATCTCGGCCTCTGCCTTCTCGATAAGTGACAGGACATCTCCCATTCCGAGGATTCTTGATGCCATACGGTCCGGATAGAACTGTTCCAGATCCGAAAGTTTTTCTCCCATACCTACATACAGGATCGGCTTTCCGGTAACTGCCTTTACGGACAGTGCCGCACCACCTCTTGTGTCACCATCTAATTTGGTAACAATCACACCGTCGATGCCGACCTTTTCATTGAACTCTTTTGCCACATTCACGGCATCCTGTCCGGTCATTGCATCAATAACAAGTATGGTCTGATGTACTTCTACTTCCTCTTTGATCTCTTCAAGCTCTGCCATCATATCTTCATCGATGTGAAGTCGTCCGGCTGTATCGAGGATCACGAGGTCGTTCCCATTCTTCTGCGCATGTTCGATCGCTGCCCTGGCGATATTCGCCGGCTTGTGGTTCTCTCCCATGGAGAAGACTTCCACACCCTGCTTCTCACCATTGACCTGTAACTGCTTGATCGCAGCCGGTCTGTAGACGTCACATGCAACCAGCAGTGGTTTCTTGCCCTTTAACTTGAACTTTCCGGCAAGCTTTGCTGTCGTGGTCGTCTTACCTGCTCCCTGAAGACCTGCCATCATGATGACCGTGATGGCCTTTCCAGGCTGAAGCTGAATCTCTGTAGTCTCCGAACCCATCAGGTTGATCAGTTCCTCATTTACAATCTTAATCACCATCTGTCCCGGATTCAGACCATTCATTACATCCTGACCGATCGCACGCTCCTGCACGCTCTTGATGAAATCTTTTACCACTTTAAAGTTAACATCCGCTGCGAGTAATGCGCGCTTGATCTCTTTTAAAGCTTCTTTGACATCATCTTCTGTCAGACGTCCTTTGCTTCGCAGGTTCTTAAATACGTTTTGAAGTTTCTCTGTCAAGCTGTCAAATGCCATGCTATAACTCCTCTATAATTTCATCAGATATCTTCCGGATGTCTGCAACAAGTTCTTCTGCATTCTCCTTCTCATATCCATCCAGCAATTCATCAATCTGCTTTACTTTTTCTCTGACCGACACGAATTTCTCTACCAGATGAAGTTTCTCTTCGTATCCTTTCAGTGTCTGGGAACATCTCTTTACCAGATCATGTACACCCTGTCTGCTGATTCCTTTCTCTCTTGCGATCTCGCCGAGTGATAAATCTTCCAGGACAAACTGCTCATACACTTCTTTCTGATGATCCGTAAGAAGTTCTCCATAAAAATCATATAATAATGCCTGTTCTAATATTTCATTCATGTCTTTCACCTCCGATATCATATAACACTTCCGGATGGGTGTCAAGTATTTTTTCTTTACACCTTTGTTTTTTCAAAATAAAATTGATTTCCCACCGGCTTTGTCGTAATATATCTGATGGGAGATATTGCCGGATGCAGTATCTTCCGATCATGTCCATATATTATAAGGGGAGAATATAATGGCAAAAAAGAATTATTACAAGATGCTTGGTGTGTCAAGAACGGCTTCTCCTGAAGAAATCTCTGCCGCCAAGAACAGACTTGCGAAAAAATATCATCCCGATGCCAACATGAAGAATGGTATCGATACAACCAGAAAAATGCAGCAGATCCTGGAAGCCTACCGCATACTTTCCGATCCGAAGAAACGTGCTTCTTATGACCGCAAAGTATTCGGAAAGCCATCTGCAGGTGCAGACCGGAACTTTGATCTGTTCAATCTTCATAATATGGAAGAAACAGCGCCGGTCACCGGTACACCGTTTGTGAATTATTGGCGGGCAGCTGATTCTTTATATGATATCACGTTGGAAAGCGAACAGCTTTTCAAAGAAAAAAATAAGGAACAGGCAGCGGACCGGCTGTCGGATCTTTCCTCTCAGGCACTCCGCTATGCCATAACACTGCGAGAGGCAGAGATTCCCGAAAAGTACTGGCTGCCTCCGATCATGGACTGGCTGCTTTTTACCTGGTATAAGAACCGGAATCTCCCGGTATCTTATCTATTGAAGGTTTACGATGATTATTCAAAAAAAGAACTCAGTGGATTCAAACGTGTGAAGCTTCAGAAAGAACTGCTTCATTTCCAGTATTCTCTGAAACGGCTGGTCAGTTATACTTAATATTCTGCTCACACATCTGCACCGTCTGCATATTATGTACTGTAAACATCATTATTGGAGGATTCAATATGAGCGATTTGAGTACAGCAAACTGTGGATGCGGATGCGAAGGACGCGACAGATTCGGCGGGGACTGTGGATGCGGCGGATGCAGTTGTGGATGCAATAACAGCGGATACGGCTTCGGCAACAACAGCTGCCTGTGGATCATCCTTCTTCTCTGCTGCTGCGGCGGCTTTGGCAATGGATGCGGCAATGGATGCGGATGTGGCAATGGTAACGACAGCTGCCTGTGGATCATCCTTCTTCTCTGCTGCTGTGGCGGCTTTGGCAATGGATGCGGTAATGGTTGCGGCAACGGCTGTGGATGTGGATGCTAGACAACTTACATTTTCCTGTATAGGACTTAAGAGACGGAGTCATTTTCCCGTCTCTTTTTTCATATATATTTATAACGCTGATACCGGAAGGAGTCACCATGGCCGGAAAACCTTCTAAACCAATGACACCCTTCGATAAATCTGTCACACCCTCCTATTTATATAAATGGAAGCTGTTTCTTGCCTTCCTGCCTCCTTCCATTCAGCGCTTTCTTGCCGTCTACATCAAATTTACCGAATTCCGGTATACGATGGACTATTTCCGGGGACTTCCTTTCCATGCATTTTCTTTTCAATCGATCATCGAACTTGCGCCTTATATGGATGAAAATGAACGGGATATGATGAACCAGATGACTTCCGTGATGCAGATGGCGGAAATGATGGCGATGGCGCAGGCCGGTTCCACAGCCGGAGATCCCGGTGCTTCCGGTTCTGCAAGCCCTGTTGATCTTATGAAAGCAATGATGTCCGGCGAAGATATGGAAATGTTCCAGAATTACATGGAACTATTCGACGAGGAACTTTCCACATCCGGATCACCGGCAAAGAAAGGAGACTCTTCACATGCATGAAAGAACCACTCATACAACGGACTCTTCCGGAAGCAACACCGGCAACAGCTGGATGGATCATCCGGCTATAAATGGAATGGATCCTGTCAAATTGGAGCTGATCCGGCTCGCCGCAAAACAGACCGCCGGCAAAAGCGGAAGATCACTGGCTCCTGTGATGATGGCACTCATCACCAGCGCAAACAAAAAAGGGATCCAGTTCACTCCGCAGGAAATGTCTCTCATCCTCGACATCCTGAAAGAGGGACGCCCCGCCAAAGAGCAGGAGCAGATTGACCAGATGGTGCAGATGGTCCGCACACATATGAAGAATCATACATAGAAAAATAGAAGAAGGGCTTTAAAGTCCTTCTTCTTTACGCATCATACGGAGTTCTCTTCTCTTTTCTCCCTTATCCCACTCTTCTTTTTCTTCTTCTGTCTCAAGTTCCAGTCTCGGTACTCTTACCGGCCTGTCATTCTTGTCCAGTGCCACCATTGTAAAATACGCATGATTGATCGGCGTACGTTCCCCGCTCAATGCCTCTACATAAGTATCTACCTTTACTTCCATAGAGGTATTCCCGACATAAGTCACTTTTCCAATGATCACAACTGTATCTTTGACATATGCACCCCTAAGGAAACTCAGACTGTCTACAGATGCTGTGATCACATTTCTCCTTGTGTGGCGTTTTGCCACCATACCTGCCACTTCATCGATCCACTGCATAAGTGCCCCTCCGAACAAACGGTCAGACGCATTCAGGTGCTGCGGTCTTACCATATGAACCGTCTCTACGATTGAATCCGATACCTTTCTTTTTTCCATTTCCACAAAAAAACACCTCTCTTTTCTTTTTAAACTCTTTTATTATAGCACCGTATTTGTTATACTTAAACTAATTTCAATAAAAGCTGTTTCACAGCGGAATGGAGTTCTCATGAGAAATATAAAATTAACGATCGAATACGATGGAAGCCGTTACCAGGGATGGACAAGACTGGGAAAAGACGAATCCGGCAATACCATATCGAATAAAATCACAGAAGTTTTAAAGAAAATGACAGAAGAAGATGATTTGGAACTTTTCTGCGGATGCCGTACCGAAGTCGGCGTACATGCTTATGCGCAGATTGCCAACTTCCGGACATCCTGTTCTATCAGCACCCAGAACATCAAGCACTATCTGAACCGTTATCTTCCGATGGATATTGCGATCATCGAAGTGGAAGAAGTGCCGGAACGTTTCCACGCACAGCTCAATGCTACATCCAAGACTTATGTATACCGCATGACCATTGATGATGTGCCAAGTGTCTTTGACCGTAAATATACTTACCACTGCTACCGTATCCCGGACAAACGCATGATGCAGCAGGCCGCCGAGAAGCTCACCGGACGTCACGATTTCCGCAATTTCTCCAGTGCGAAGAAGACGAAATCTACAGTCCGAGAGATCTTTGATATTGATATCTATGGAGACATTGAGGAAATGCAGATCCTGATCCATGCTGATGATTTTCTTCACAACATGGCTCGCATCATCGTTGGTACACTGATGGATATCGGACTCGGCAACCGCTCTGTGCAGGATATTGATGATATCTTTGCCGGAATCCTGGAAGCCAGTGCGCCTTGCGATCCGAAGGGGTTGTATTTGCAGGAGGTTACCTATTAATTTGATTTGGGATTTAATTTATTAACTTGGGAAGCGGCCTCTCAGTCCTTGAAGGAAATAAGAGATAAGGCTTCTTGTTCAGGTTCCATACCATAAGAAACACTAAGAGAGTCAGAATCACCTAAAAGCAAAGGAACTACGCTCAAACTCGGCGTTCGCCTCAAACACGTTCGCTTCGTTCCTTTAACGGTGCTTCTGACTCTCTAACCGTTTCTAACGGCATTCCACATTCACCAGAACCACTTTATACTGTTTTCTTCAAGTCGTGACTGGCAGCGAATGTTAATAAATGAAATGCCCGGAAGTGTAACCCGGTGGAAGCCACTACGGTTACGCAATTGCTGTTTAATTCTTAAGGCATTTGATACATACGGAATAAAACTTGGAAAGGCGTTCCAGTGAATGTAGAGTAGGCCAGAGGTTTTACCCTCTGGCCCCTCATCAAACCGTACGTGAGGTTTTCCCTCATACGGCTTTCCGACATT
>ERZ894232.173-NODE-173-length-92670-cov-57.371959_pt1 | contig 92670 bp, 77 predicted proteins | sample MGYA00380296_ERZ894232 | MGnify/ENA primary metagenome ERZ894232 (study PRJEB32331, sample SAMN06328433) | human gut metagenome | biome: human gut microbiome; feature: stool | host: Homo sapiens | collected 2014-08-14 ...
TATTGCTGGCAAATATGTTAGCGCAAATCCTGAAGGATAAGGGTATCTAACGATATCTGTCGAAAAGTTGCTTACTTCACGACATGTCGTGAAGTAAGCAACTTTAACATCACAGAAAGGAAATTATCTATATGGATCGCATTGAAAACTTTCAAAGACAGTATATCACACCAGCAAATGAAGCAATCTCTGATGTTGGCATGATGCTTGGCGGAGCTGCCGTTATGATTGGCACCCTAAAAATTCTTTGGCATCTCTCCAAAAAGAAAAATAGCACCGCTAAAGCCAGATCTCAAAACTCCTATTTTGAGACTCACGAGATTCCTCTTGAACAACGGAGCGCATATGCCAAGAAGATTCTCAATGATGTTAAGAGCAATTTTGAGAGCGCCTTAAGGCAGGTAATTGCAAACAAGAAGAAATCGGGATTGGATAAGGTTGAAGCAGAAATCGTTGATAAAATTAGAGAGTACGTGACCGATGGAAATCGGGATATTAGCGTAAAGCCTTCTGACGTCAGCATCGTTTATAGTTTGACAGATGACAATCACGGGACTTATGATATGCTCATAAATGCTGGATATAAAGGAAATGGCTTTATTCCAGAGGATAACGTTTTTGAAATCGCGCAGTACGCATTTCGACCCATTGTAAAGAAGATTGTGGATGGCCTCACCAAGCAATACAGCGAAGAAATTCAATGCAAATTTGTGGAGATTCACATGGATTCCGAGCTGGCAGACGTTACCATTACTGCACCATAAAAAGTTTAAATTGAGCATAGAAGTAAATCCATAGTTTACATCAAACTCTTAATCAATTCAATTTGAAAAGAGAGGGTGTAAACTATGGATTTTGAAAAGTTCTTATCTGCTATGGAAAGCTCTGATGTGGATGCTATTAACCAGCAGATTAAAGAGATGAAAGAAAGCGGCCATTCCGCCGATAATATCTCCGATACCTATCATACCTTTGGTGAGCTTTATCATCACCGTGCCATTCTTTTTGCTACCATCTGCAATACTGAGCAGTTCAATGGCTTGGCATGGAAGAGCAAGCAACACGATGATCCCAGCCAGCCCATGTATGAGGGGATGTTTATCGTTGGTATCGAGACTCCTGATGGCCAGGCTACCTATCACTACGATATCGATCCTTACTGGGATTACTTCCGGGTGAAAGAACTGGAGCGAGCGCCCAAATACGATGGGCACACTCCCGGCGATGCAATCAAGAGAATCATGAGCCTTTGGAGATTATAATTATTCGAATGGAATAAAATATCCATAATCGGCTCCAACAAGTCCGCTCCACATTTCCTGAATATAGTAACAACCGTCATATGCCTGATTATTTATAGTTACGCACATAAATGGAGCACCATGCATAATCTCAACGATAAATACAGAAATATGATTAACAGACCCGCTTCCGAAAAATAATTCAAATGCCCTATCGATTTCGCTAATTTCTTCATATCGTTGATCAAGGATGCATAATCTCTCTCCTCCGGTGCCAGTAAGAAGTACAACCAGTAGTCCAGGAACACTAATTTCGTATAAATATCCATATCCAAAAGGATTTGAATTACCCTTGCCCCATAAAAGGGTGCTATTTGTCGCAGATATAAAATTATCTAAAATTGCATCCATTCAAATAAATAAAGTTCTGATACGCTTTTACGGCGTATCAGAACTTTAACATCGACATACCTGATATCGAATTTAAGATACAACCATCTTAGATGGTTCATTTATTCAACATTTTGACCATTATAAAACCCAGATAAATCACATGCGGCCCCATCAATTTCAACTGTAAATACAGCCGTACTGCCATACATCTGATCGAGACCTATCGAGATATATTGATGATATGTACCAACCGACCGAAAAAGTAAGTTAAATTCCGTTTTGGTTTGGTTAATCGCATTGGTTTTGGGAGTGAATTTTCCAAGGATATTTCCAGCTGAGGAATGACCTTCAATACTAAGATAATTTCCTATCCAAAGATAGACACTGAGTCCACGGTTGGTATCATCGGTTGATTTAACCGATTTAAGCGTAATCGTGCCAGTAAATCCAACCTGATGAATGAGACCTAAGTCTCCAAGATCGACTAAATGGCATCCCTCTTGCCATGGACTCGCATCCACTTGTGTTTCTGACGTGAAAGTGCCATGTAAAGGAAGCATTTTAACATATTCACTACCTCCAGCACTTTGAAATGGAGGCATAAAAATTCCTTCGGCCACTATTATATTTAAGATCATCATAATCACCGTGATTATGATGATCTTAAAATTTTTACTGTATTAAATTACTACAGCCGCTTACACGGCTGATGATACTTATTTGGTACTTCCACAAATTACTGCAATATAGTCAAACGTAATATCACATGCGCGCTTTAAGCTACTATAGTATACGTATATCGATACTCTTTCACTTGGGCGAGATTTTCGAAATGAAATAGCGTCATCAGTCGTTCCATCCACAATGCTACCATCTGCAACATGTTGAGTGGTATCATCGTCCGACTCGAATATCATAGCAGTGCCCACTCCACAAACGTCGAGTCGGACATATTCAGTGACGCTATTCGGTGTATAATTGTGAGAAGTAACTTTAACTGCAGCTCCGCCAAAGCCTTGAATATTTGCATCAATCTGATTTTCGACTCTGGTTATAAAAGCATCTTGTGAAGGATCAATATTTGCAACGTGCTTTTTTGAAAGTCATCGAGATCGTATTTTTCATAGTAAGAAATACAAAATTCTTCCACATTAATAAGAATTGATTTGGAAAATCCCACAAATTTGTGGTTTCGATAGGCACACCGCCATTATCTCCAAATCGCATAGTAAAAGCTTCTGCCAAAATGAATTAAAGAGCCCGGGACGCGTTGCGTCCCGGGCTCTAGCGAGCTCTCTTGAGCCGTATGACAAACATGCGTTACACGCATTTCATTCTTCTTTCATCATCCACAACTCATACTGAGGCCATGGCTCATCAAACAGAGTATGACGAATCATATCATCCACAACGATAGCTACTCCGCTGATAAAGAACCAGGCAATGGTAAATGGTAAACAGATCTGACCCATGATATTGAGAGGCATATCAGAATAATCCCAGATATTCAGTCCCATCCAGACATTCACAATCAGGCCTGTAATGAATTCCAGCACCGTAATGATAATAGAACCCATGAGCATCTGAGGAATCAAGCCGAACTTCTCTGGGAATAATCCCTCGTTGAGAAGTCCAATGATAATGAGGCACAGTCCTCCCAGAATAAACATGGAGTAGTGGCTGTACCCTCTCCAGAGAATCTCGATGCAGTAGTACACGCATCCTCCAATCAGAAAGATTACGAGATACTCAATCAACTTATAGAGGATCTGAAGAATCAGAGGCGTTTCCTTTCTCTGTAATTTAGATTTCCGACAGCGCATTCGATCAGCTTTGGTTAAGTTCACCATATAATCGATCATCGTCCTTTCTTTTTGATAAATCCTATTAATCTAAGGTAACTTTTTAATATTAGTAGACTAAACCAATGAGTAATGCTTCTCTGCAAGAAAGAATACCTCGGAAATTTCTGAAGAGAAGGGTGTTTAATTTTTCCTTTTAGGCCTAGAAGGAAACTTCAAGCTCGATAATTTAGAAAGGATGATTTTAATTATGGCTATGAATGAAACCATTCTGAAGATCCTGCGCGACTATGGCGATGGTAAGCTGACCATCGAAGAGGCCAATGAGAAGCTGAAGGCTGCCGGCTCCAACGTCCATCTGGACCCAAATAAGCCCGGCAACGCGATGCTGGATACCGGCACCGGTACCCTGGATCCCGTGACTGTGGTCAACGGCAAGCTGACTCATCCCGCTGGTATTCCCCGCCAGGACGAGGTCATCTATGATGGCAAGGTCTGGTGGCTGGATGATGATCAGATGACCCTGATCCCCAAGGAAGAGAAGGAGCCCTGGTGGGTTCCCTATCACACCTATCATGGCCTGGTCGATGACTGGCACGATGAGCTGCCCAAGTACATTCCCGACAAGGATATGATGCATCGGCCCAAGTATGCCAACCAGACCGTGGTCAAGGGTGCTCTGCGTTACATCTATGATGCGAACGGCGATGCTCATTATGAGCCCAAGAGCATGTTCGACTACAACAAGGATCACGGCCGCACCTAATCCCCTTTGCACTTAAGAGCGACTGCTATATTTCAACGATACTGATGTCGATGAAAGAAGAGCGGTCGCTCTTCTTTATTTCCTTGAAAAATACTCGGCCAACCAATATAAAATTTATAACCATGATAACTAACATGAAAATTCTTTGCAAAAAGGATTTTCTATTTTTAGAAAGGATGAATGCAACCATGGAAAAGACCGTACTGGATATCCTGCGTGACTATGGCGATGGGAAGCTGACCGTCGAGGAGGCTAACCAGAAGCTGAAGGAAGCCAATGCTGGCATCTACCTGAATCCCAACAAGACCGGCAACGCCTGGATCGATGATGGCATTGGCGGCCAGCTCTGCACCGTGGAGAATGGTAAGATCGTAGGCGGCGGCATCTCCGACGACTACGATGTCATCTATGATGGCAAGGTCTGGCACACCAATGGCGATGGCGAGACCCTGGTTGAAGGTCCTGGCCTGCATCGCACCGTGGATCGTCCCGACTATCCCGACAAGGTGGACATGAGCCGTCGTCAGGATCTGGCCGGCACCGAGCAGATCCAGAAGACCAAGATGGGTACCTACAAGGTCACCTACAATGAGGATGGCTACTGCGTGAAGAGCACTCGCGTGAGCGCCGACAACAAGGCCACCATGTAACAACCAGTGAGGAAGGAACTAGAAATAGTTCCTTCCTCTCTTTTTGCCCTCTTTCTCTCAACTTATTCGCATAATCTCGCAACCATCATAAAATTTAGATATTACACTAACTAAAGTGAAAATTCTATATAGAGGAAAGGGCGATAAAATATTATGACGCCTCAGGCAATTGATACTTCCGCCGAGAAGTATAGTATGCTACGGGATATATTCCCCGAAGATATTAAACAAGTCCACTTTGCCAATGTGGATATGGACATTACCATGCTCAGTATTGCAGACATCCTGCGCAATGTCCATCGCAACTTCCCCAAGAATACAGCGGCACGGAATGCCTTGGCCAACGGAACGATGGCTGTAGCAGTCCTATGCCGTACCAAATATCTCAAGCCCGTGAAGGGCTTGATCATTGTCATTACCAATGACTCCAATGCTGTCAACATCAAGTCCAGAGATTACATCGTTCTGGCCGTCTCTGAGAATACCATCTCCTCCAATGACAGGATCCTAGATATGCTGGATAAATTCACCACTTATCTCATGCAGAATTACGGAGATATCATTCCTTCGTTAAAGGAATTTTACACTCTGTATGTCTACGACGCCTATGAATTGGAGGATCAATGATGAATCAGCTCGAGAAAGAAGCGCAGTTCTTTTCTCTCTTTCATAAGAGGGGAGAGAGTATCTACTGGATTCCAGAGAAGCTCAAAAATTATCTGAACGAATCTGGTTCTGATGAGAAGATTATCGGTTTGGAGAAGGCCGATTATCAGTCCATTCTGAATGGAGGAACTTTCCCCAAGTCCCTTGCTCCCATCTGCATGGATCGTAAGATCATGGAGTATTTCAGCTGTATGACGCTTCAGGTCATTGCGGCTGTCTGTATTCACAGCAGTTCTCAAGTTCTTCTCCTTCAGCTGACAAAGGATACAAAAATTGATGGTTACACAAAAGGAGCTCTGACCTATCCGCAGGGCCACTGCACCTGGGATTCCATCAAGGATCAGCTGTATACTGGCGTGATTAGCTGGCAGGGATTCCGTGATGTAATTATCAAGAATGCTTATCGGGAGACCTCCGAGGAACTTCAGATTGACGATTTCTATCTGAATTTGGAGTTCTTTATGGAGCTGGATAGCATTATGCAGAAATGTGCAGCGAACCGAGAGATCTATCCCATTTATATCGATAAACCCGGTTCTACATCCAGGCACCTGTGCTTCCTGATCGATATTGAATTTTCTGATGAGAAATTCATGAAATATGCTCCTCATATTCGATCTAAGGAACCCGATAAGCATAACGTATTGATCCTGAATTATAAGGGGATCGTGGAGAGTGTTGGACGGATTGACATGGTTTGCCCATGGGTAGCGAGCAGTTTCAGTAGACTGCCTTTCTTCACGAAATCCTTTATGACTAGCTACATCCGAGAAAATCCCTAAAATTTCAGCAAAAAGAAAGATGACGATTTTTCGTCATCTTTCTTTATTCCCCCCTCAGCAGAGAAGGTTATTTTTGATTAGTTCGCCAATGTAAGTATCTTCGAAGTCGATGTTGTAGTATTTGCAGTAGGCTTGATAAGTCGTGATGCCCAAACGGATCGATTTGGCGTCCTCTTGTGTGAGGATTCTAAAGGGAAGGATAAAGGCATCACCTAAGAAACGCAAGTTGATAGAACCTTCTTTCACTCCTTCGATCAGATCCATCTTTCTCTTGAGCAAGCGATTCTGTGCATACTCAATCGTCTTAGATCCGTAGTATCTGGAAGATGCGCCATACTGTTTCATGATTTGAGTAGGAGTGGCGCGATCCATCCAGATTTTATACATCATATCGGGTCCAATCTTATTGTAAAGATCCACGACGGTGTTGGAGACGGATAGCTTAGAACTCGCTCGAGCTTCAATGTCTTTCTTCTGAAGCTTTGACAATGTACCAGCTGATTTGGAAGGTTCTTGCTCAACCACTTCTTCCTCAGCATGATCTTCGGTTTTCTCTGGAGCGGTATCGTTTACTTCAGGCACTGGATCTGGCACTATCACCTCATTGACAGACGATGTCGTTGGGACAGAGGGAGTACAGGATTCGGGCAGATCATGCAGGTAATCATCCACACTGACGTGATACGGCTTTTGCTTTCGAAGACCATCTGGTGTAGGAGTGATTGGAGTATCGTAAGCCACGACATTCAAAGTCTCTACCGTTTGTCCATCGTGTGTACGTTGGCCATGAGGATCAACAGGAGCATTTGGCTCTCCACATGTGAGGTACTGCATGCAAATGTCGTTGCTCTTATAATACTCGGGGACTTCATTGGACATTCCAATCTGATAGAGGAAGGCCTTCTTACACTTCTCCACGAGAGATGGAGGAGCAAAGCCGAGAATCTCACCAAGATCTGCCTTGTGGATACTATAGATATGATCAGGACAGATCAAACTCATCCTTCGATACTTCGGATCCAAGGTGTTGATGAAGATTTTGTATCCAAAATATTCATCGATTTTGGTGGTAAGAATCATGCAGTTGTAGTTTAACGGTGCAAAACCAAAGTTCACATCCAGTATGAGCATCGGATGTGAGGGCAGAATGTGGTATCGCTGACTTTCTTTTCGATCAAGGGGTGACGTATATAGTGCGATACATCCGCTGGTATAGGGTAACAATGAAGCGTCCATTTATAACTCCTTTCTAGCATTTACAGTTTCTTGGATAGCCAGACTTTGAATTTGGCTCACAAAAGTCTTTGTTACCTCCTATCAAAATGATATATCACGGAAATATGCGGCATTTACTGGTCGAAAATATATCATCATTAAGCAGGCAACGAAAAAGTTACTTGTAAAAAGCGCAAAAACCTTTAGAACCGTTAAGCGCGGAAGGGAGAACACATGGAACTTGACGTTACGTATTTGCAAAAGCTGGAAACGGCAGCAAGAGCACCAGACCACGTATTCCCAGAGATGCTATTTGAGCCACTCGCAAATGACTACGATGATATCTATTTCAAGCTGGATATCGATGATTATGGACAGGAGGCTGTACAGGTAGATCCACGATTCACCAAGAAAAACATCATGAGGATCAGAGGATCTACCAAAAGAGTGGATCGGTATCTCGAGTGGGTCTCTCTCTGGGATGACTATATGGATTATCTCCAGGACCGATATGGTGGCCTGGAGATGGCATATGAGATGGAGCAAGCCGGTATTTTAAGGGATCCGCTGCCCACCATCACGCATCGTCCAGTATTGAGAAAGGGTAAAATTCGGAGACTCTTCAAGCAGGGTATCGTACCATCCTTCCAGGCATATGGAATTGACCCAACCGAATGCTATAGCTTCATCAAGCATGTCTGTGATCAGGAGCATTCTGCTGATGAACTGGATGAGCTGGAAGATGTCGAAAAGGCACTCCGTCACTCCAATAAGAAGAAATATCGCGAGATGATCCGGAGAACCACCGAGAAATATAAGCAGATGCAGCGTGTTGAAATGCTGACAGGCGGATCTGGCATTCCCGGTGTCACTTCGAACATGAACTTCATCGATCAGTATTATCTCAATCTCGGAAGAGGCGCTTATGATACAACCTTCTCCGATCGAGATAACACAGGGGAATCCCTGGTGGCCATCATGGCAGCCGCAGAAGATCGAAAGTTCTGGCATGAGGGTAAGATTGCAGCAGCGCAGAATGCCACAGGAGAATCTCGGTATGTCTTTGATGGTCATATGGCCAGAGATAAGGAGAGAACCAAGCTCTTTGAGATCTATAAGGCATTACAAACCGATGCTGGTATTGATATTCTGGGAACTCTGTCTGGTTCGATGAATAAGAAGAGATTTAAAGCACTTCGGAGAGGATTCGAAGCTGTTGGTGGAGTGGTTCCTCTGACCAAAAAGCAACAGAAGAAGCTCAAGAAGAAGCAGAGAAAACTCGATCGAGAGGAGACCAGAGCAATCAAAGCCGATCAGGCACTGGCAGAGATCTTGCTCAATAATAAGATCTCTCTGCGGAACACCGGCACTGTCAGATTCGAAGATATGAGCTTGCGGAAGGATTGGGATGACGACTAATGGGAATGAATACGGAACTGAAGAGCCATATCACGAGGCTCTATTCTCCTGAGCTTTTGAAGAAGCTCTATTTTCACGCCCTCTCGATTGATATCGAGAATAATAATGAGAAGGTCGAGTGGATCAAGTATCTCCTCGGTGATGACTTTACCGAGCTGGGACCTGGAACCAATCGACTGGGAATGTTGGGTCCCGATGGGTATTGTCACAAGATTGCCATGGATCGCCGAGGTATCGTCGATAATGTAACGGAGTTCAAGAGATCTCCGGAGCTGGAGTGGGTCGCTCCTCGAGTCTACGAGACCAATGGATTGATCCTAGTAGCAGAGAATGTTGAGCTTCTCACCAAAGAGGAGTTCATGGACAATCGAGAGAGTATTCTGGCCATCTGCGAAGAGCTCTCGCAGTTTTACATCTTCACCGATATTGGATTTGCCGTGAAGAATTTCTGTAACTGGGGCATTCGGAGAAATGGCGATCTGGTCATTCTGGATACGGGATATCTGATTCCCAGAATTGGCAATGAAGAAGCCATGATGTGCCCCATTTGTGGAAAGCCGTTGAAGTATAATCGTCGGTATACGGGATTCTATTGTGCCAAATGCGGTACGGAATTCTCCTTTATCGATGTCTATCGGCGGCTGACCAATAAACTGGAAGATACCCTGTATCGGGATATCACTGGATTTGATCTGCCGGACTTCTCTCACATCAACGATGCCATGTATAACAACGGCGTCATGAAGGGTGGACATATCTCCAGTGAGATTGGAGAGAAACCTGCCGATCATATGAGAATTGGAGAAGATGGAGACGAGACGATCCGGTATGAGGATATCATGGATATTCTGAATGCAATTGACCGGCAAAATGATGGAGGGAACGGTGACCATGACGATTAAGAGAGAGCCTTTTAACAAGAGAATCTATAACTCCACTATTCTGGAGTCTGGATTTTACCTGCAACTCTTTGACGAGAAGGGAGATCGTAAAGCGGTTGCAGGATTCCGAGAAATCATGGAGGCCCAGTGGTATATCAAGTCCAAGATCTATAACGCCATGATGGAGTTTGGCATCCTCGATCAGTATGGCAGACTCAATGTCCCTTTTGAAGAGGTCCCCGGGAGATTCTATTGGGGATGCTGCCTGGAGCACAGCTTCAAGTCCTGGACACTGAAAGAGATCCTCCACCACGCCATCTATGATGCCAGTTGGATTCCGTTACCTGACTGGGTGAAGATCTTGCCGAAGGCATGCGTGGATAACATCCTGGATGAGATCGCTCTGGACTGCGAACTTCGCATTCCCAGAATCTATCAGGGAAGAAGACATGATCAGGATGGGTTCACCTTCATTGCTCCCAAAGTGGAAGATCAAATCAAAGACGTAACGCTAGATCTGGATGTCAAAACTGGCACTCATATTCTAGGATACCACATGGAGAACTTCTTTGACAATCCTGTGGAGCTCTGCTTCCAGAGTAATACCGTTCGGATGAACCAGATTCTGGAGCGGATTGTAACGGGAGATCCCTGCTACGCCAAAGATGTCACAATCTATGTCGGAGTATATCATAAATTAAAGGCAGATCATAAACTGCTCTTTACGATCTTCTATACACGGAAGGAAGGGGACGAAACTTAATGATCATTCTCGTACCGATGGGATCTTTCAAGAAGAAAGCAACCAAGTGGGTGAAGTATAAGGACTTCGTCGTAGCTGATGCGACGTTCCGGCATGACAGCTCCATGTCGGAATATGGCAATAAAATCGATGCTGACGAGCTCTCTCCCACGCCCACGCTAACCAAGATCGCTCTGGATCCCGAAGATAAGGAATCCCAGATCAAGAAGAGGCACCTCAATACATATCTGGAGAAGTGGCTCGACGATGAAGGATTCAATATCAAGGTCCATTTCCTCGTCTCTGTCATCCTGAAGGGATATCTGGAGACAGGAGAGGATACCAATGTCTTCGTGGTGATGACCAAGCCCATGTATTATGCCTATCACAAGCAGATGATTGAGAAGATCAACCAGGACTATGGCGTTACCATTGCCACGGGCATGACCCACAAGATGGAGAAGTCTCAAATCAAAGAGATTCTCACGAGATCCTTCCCCAAGGAGCACTACAAGGCGCTCAAGAAAGCACTGAAGCGAATTCGGAAAGCTTTGGATATCAAGCCCGAAGAAGCTCTGGTCTTAGATGACGATTAACCAGCAAAGAAAGATGAGATAGGTAAGCCTATCTCATCTTTTTCACCTTTAGAATTTCGCAGAAAGGAATGACGCATATGACTTCGATCGCTTTTGGCCCAATCTTAAATGCTCAACGGGGCAAGCGCCATGGTACTGTAGAATCCATTCCGCTTCAATCTACAAGCCCCGTTCGTTATATCTCCTTCCTCGAAGATCTCTATACCAAATGGGGAGAGGAGATCACAAACTCGGAAAGTCTCAAGAGGTATTTCTGTGTCGAGCAGGAGAAAGATGCGCTCAACTGCATTCTGGAAATGGATGATAACATTCCCAGCTGGTCCCGTATTTTCGAGAGGGTCCGTACCACTACTCAGAATTCCACGATTCAATCGATAATTGGAATTGCCTTTCCCGTATCTGTCGGACTTTTCCGTGATCTGGCAGATCCTTTTGAGACAAAGGGTACTCCTAAAGGATCTACGTTCAAGCTTATCGATCGAATTGATCAAAAGGTCTATATGGGAACTGAAATTCGGCAAAGAGTTGCATCCTGCTATCGGCTCAACTTCGGTGCCCAAAGAGATAAGGAATGTCTGATGCTCTTTGTCGATTCTTCCAGCATGATGCCGACAACGAGTCAAGTGCTGGTGGACGACTACTACATCTTTGATCCACATATCCTCTTTATCTTCCGTCCAGCAGCCATTTCATGGAGCTGATGTATTTTGAACTACGTAAATGATGGATTACCGTTTCTGATCAATTCCAAGATCACAGAGTATGACATCAAATCTGGCAATACTTCCATGATGAAACGATATCAATTACAACCGCCTGAAGTCATTGCCGAAATTGAGAAGATGGAAAAGAAGCAACGCAATGTCACTGTGGGACTAATCCAGAAGCAAGATCGAACCTTTGCCAAGAGATTGGAGGAATCTTTCGATCGAACGGTGAAGGAATTTATCGAGAAGAATGGGCTCGATATCGATGTGGATGTACTAGCTGTCCGAAAAGATGCAGTCTTTGTGGTCAATCATCCCGTCACAATTACGCAGCTGGATTCCAATGTCCTCTTTCGAGAGAAATCCCAATATCATGCGGCATTGCAAATTGGTCCTCGGCTAGAGTTCTACTTCACCGATCAAAATGATGTGGAGATCAAGAACTTCGTCACAGCAGAGAAAGATGACAATCAAGCTCTGGAGAAATTGAAGCCTGGGATGATATCCTTTCTCAGAGAGTTCGTGGAGATCGCCGAAGGAACCAATATGAATCGAGTGAAGGTCTATCAGTGGTTGAGAGATTTCTGTACCTATTACAAGCAAAGAGATCTCGATGTGGAATACTATCGGGAATTTACGAGGGAGGCTCTCTTTCATATCAGATTGGGAGAGGATGATACCTACTATGATCAGATTCCCGATACCATGATTGAAGACCTCGATATCTCATTCAACTACAGAAACATCATCATTCCACTTCTCCAGATCCTCATTTGAGGGCAAAAAGAAAAGATTGACTCGTTTGGGTCAATCTTTTCTTTTTATCTTTATTCGGGATATACCTTAACATTGATGATGAGATTACGCAGATTGATGATCTTCTCCACAATAGAGAGTTCCTGCTCGATCAAATCCGCTGTATGCTGAATAAGGGTAATCAGTTGACGCTGGCGAACACGATGCGCTTCGAAAGCATCACCTTTCCCGGAATGATCATATCCGGCATAGAGGAGCTCCAGCAGCTCAATCAGATGATCCAGAGCTTTCGTTCTCTCATTGATGATAACGGTCAGCTCTTTGATGGGCAATCTCTTGCTATCAGCAATTGCTTCAGGATATCATCGATGTAAGATTTGGACTCCTTGTAGGTATCGGGAGCTCGAAGCAATTGCTGATAGCAAGAGATTGCCTCTCTTGCAAAATAGACATAGACAAACTTGGAAGGTTTCCGAAGAGTGATACGGGAGTATTCGATGGAGAAGCTATCTTTGGAAACCACATCCAGAGAATACACGAATTGCTGATGGGTACGGGATAGTTTTTGAATCTTATCTTTGGCTACGTTGATGAGAGTTTCAAAGATCAAATCGTATTCCCGCCTTTCTTAATCGAGAGAGAGAGAAAAGATCGCAGATTCACTTTACCTTACATGGTTGATATGAATCTGCGATCTTTTCTCTTTCTGTCAGATTTCATGTCCCAATTTTATCAGTGAGATACTGCAATACCTTCTCCGTGATATAGGTTTGGATTGCCTCTCTGTCCATATAGAGTTCAGCAGACTCCCAGAACTGCGGAGAGACCGCTCGCAAGCATCTCATTGAAAGATCATTATAGATATTGATAAATTCTTCATTGGTGATCTTGGTGATATCGATGTCGGAATTGATCCGAAGATATTGCTCATAAAGAGCTACCTCTGTGGCAATGATGAGATCGATTGCTCCAAAGAGTTCCACCAGATCAATTCGATTTTCCATAGTCAATTTCTTCAGGTAGAGTTTCTCCATGAAGAGATAGGCCATAAGAAAGAAAAGAGCCAAAGGGATGAAGATGGCTATGGAAATCTGTAACGTGTTTAGAAAGACCACGATAAAATCCTTTCTGTATTACCATTGAGATTGCATCGAAAATCCATGCATATCGTTTCCTGTGATGCTGGAATTCTCAGGGATGATGGTCAGACAAGATGCAGGTGGATTTGCTCCATACATAGAATTGATTTTCTCCGACGCCTCTGTCGAATCGCGGGCCTCTACGATGTCTCTTTTTACCTCTTGATCCATGTTGAACCAAATACCGATAAACTTCATATGAAACCATATCCTTTCGTCCATGAATTATGAGAGATCTTATGAATCAGTCGGCATCTGGCCCATCAGTTGGCAAGATATCCTCGTAGAGCTAAAGCTCCTTTCTCAAGAGAATTACAGCATTTCACAAGGTTTTCAAAAGATTGATTCAGTTCATCTCTGGTGCACTGCGCCAAATCTGTCATAGCGCTCCAGAAATATCGAATATCTCTGAAATCATCGTTAAAAGTTCCGTAATGGTACTTCTCCAGCGCCATGATGGTCAGATAGTAGCTTGGGATATTAGAGAAGAACCACGGATCTTTGGGGCGATGCCTTCCAAAGATAGCAGCAGCTACCGTATGATTGAGAACGATGAAGGGAACGGTTCCCTTATCGCCTCGCTCATAGTAGTGTGTAATACCCTTCTTCATACAGAGACGAAATTCCAGCGGCTTCATATCAATAATAGACATGGCTCGAATCTCATAATCTCGGCGCTTTGAATCAAAATACTGATATGCTGGTATCTCGCCAAACCCAAAGAGCTGATGGTAGGTACTGCAAAAATCTTTTGGCTCAATTTTAAGGTGAGCTCGCATTGATGTTTGAGCAGTTTGATGTGATGCAGAGACGTCTTCAAGGTGAAATACCTCAAGAATTGCTTTTCGACCAACTTCTTCAGGAAGATATTCGTCACACCATTCCAATATCATCTTCATGAAGCGAATGGCATTCAAAGGATTAAACCACTCACTAGAAAATTGATTGTAAATGGATCGCTCCTCTTTCGCCGTTCTGTAATTGGAAAGTCGATGCTGCGTGATTCCATCATACCCATCTCGCTCATCACAGATCTTCTTCCAGAAAGAAGTTACGGCTCCATAATTCTCAAAGACAGTAACTTTCTTATCTTCAAAAGGGATTTCAATGGTTTTATAGGTGATCCGCTTCTGCATTGTGCAGATCTGAAATACCATTCTCAACCCTCCTCGTCATCAGGAGGATCGTTGGGACAGTTCTCATCACAGATATCGTAGGTACACTCGCTGCAGGAAATCACATCATCGGATCCAGCAGTGGTAACGGGGTCATCACTTTCCATGCCAACAGCAGTACCCTTGATCACTTCCCCAGTGGAAGTCTCATTCTCAGCTGTCTCCTTCAAGAAAGCCAGGTATTCTTCTTTCTTCTTCTGGAATTCTGCTTCCTCGGAGGCATTGTAAATATTGCGGTATCCTTTCAGATCTTCATCCCAAAGCAGGGTCATCATCACACCTGCATAGTCCAGATCGGGATTCTGATCCAAAACACCCAGGAGAATTTCCTTGGTAAAGGTCTCGGGAACATCAGGAGAAATACCGACAGGTACTGATGCGTTGAAATAGACAAAGTTGCCAGCGGTATTATGAAGAACTGCCTTGGCGGTTCCTCTCTTCTCCAGAAGGTACTGTAAGGCTTCATCAATCGTAATTTTATTGGGATCGGCGGTGGGATAGTCGTCATCAATAGCCACGACGAGCTTTTCAATCACTAAGAGTTTCTTCGTTTTCATGTGCATACACCCTCCCATAGACATTTTATCTTCTAGAAATGCAAGTCAAAATCCTTCGTTAGATAAAGGCTGTTTGGCTCGTATTTCTAGAAGATAAAATTCATCGGAAATCTCTGAGAGAAAATAGAACTGCGGAGAGGGATCTGCACATTTGATCATCCTCTCCGCAATTAGGTTTGTAGACTGTTTTCTAGCTTCCGTGTTTCTTTAGAGCTTTGCGCTTCCTATAGAAGATCATACCAGAGATGCTCTGTAGACCCAATAGGTAGTTCCATAAGGAAACACGACCCGATATGCATGTCTTGAGCCACTTCTAAACCCCCATGGGCTCGAAAGGGCGCATACAATTTCATCGAGTTCACTACGTGAATGTGCCACGTAAGTTAAATATCTCTCATTCCATGAAAGGCAGAAGAATACCGCTTCCCTTATGTGTCAACGGTGTACGATATTTTCTGTGGTTCCTCTCATTCAAGAATTAGAGGTATCCGAGATAAACGAGTTATCTCTTAGGATTTAAGCTTAGACACTGTATGGTACGTCATCATTCATCTCATCCTTCCCGATCCTACCGAGTATGATCGAAGAATGGAATAAGATTTCACCACCTCAGATGCAACGAACCGGTTTGCATTGGCCGTCTTCGCAAAGAGGATAACTTTGCTTACTTCGCTTGGACTGACATCCAAATACCGGCATAGAAACACTTAGCGTTTGCATCAGATTACCGCTCATAAGCTCTCTCAATGTCCCGTAATTCGGATCTCTTTGGATTGGGTTCACAAACCATGAATACCCATCTACGATAAGTTCTATGCAGAACTCACCAGAGCATGCATTGAGGCTCTATTTGTTTCATCAGATACACCTTGAAGGAATCAAGGTTGTGGGAAACCCGGATGAATAGTCGATGACTCCGCTAGTCTTCACTCCAAAAATCTGGTGGGATGCTTGGAGCAGTGTTAAGAAGACATGCCTGAGGTTCCTCAGACTTCGATGATATTTTCAGTCGAGGGCTTGATTGCTCAAGCCCTCTTCCCGAGATTAGCCTTCAGAGGCAGCAGCTTTGCGCTGAGGCGTCTTGCGCGCCACTACCCACTCACGCGGGCAATACTTGGAGAACGGATTCGCTTCGCTGATCTCCATATCGCCAAGGTTCATCTTGCGAATCGCCTTGAGAATATTCTTGGCCAGCTCACGCTGGTTCTCCTGCGGGCACCAATGGAAATTGGTGATCGCGGAACGCACATGGGTCTCGTCATGGATAGGCCACTTTCTCTGCTCGGGCAGGCCGAAGTCAGAGTCTTTGAGAGCACGACGCTCCGCAGCGGTCAGGTCTGCTTCCATGGCCTTAGCAGCAATCAGACCCATACCGAGCTCCATAGCGTAGCTCTCCATGGACATGTTTTCAGGAATCATAACGATACCCGGCGTCTCCGAGGTCTTCAACTGCTCACACGCAGTAATGAAAGATTCGAAGGAGGGAGCCGGATTACCGTCCACACCGGGACTATCGGGATTGCCATCTTTATCATCGGCGGCCTTCTCGAACTCGTTCTTGCCGAGCTCTTTGGAGTCGCCACTCTTTGAAACGGGAGTACCGTTGACACCAGGAGTTTCCGTATGACCGGAGGGATCGTAGCTCTTGCGAACGAACTCGTTCACGTCCACGACCTTCGTATCACCGGAGGGAGACACAGGAGTGCGAATCTCCTTTGCAGGATCGCCAGTATTGCCACTCGGATCACGAGCAGCCTTTTCCTGTGCCAGAGGAATCAGATTGCGGTTCTTGTGCAGAGCAACCTGCGCAGTGAAACCAGCAAAAGTATCCTCGGAGAAACCTTCCATCTCAGAAGCGGGAGCTTCCTTAGAAGCCTTGATGGGATAATCGAAATAGACCTTCCCATCATCCTCGTTCTTTTCGCACTTTCCAGCAGCCTTGCAGATGCGCTCGATCTTCTTCTGAGTATCAGCATCAACATCCTCGGCATAGAACTTCACGCCGACAGTATTTCCGCCACGATCCTCAAAGACCTTAACCTTATCAGACAGGCCGGCCTTCTGGAACGCATCGCTCAGTTTTGCCATCAGTGCATCCGCGTCCTTGGCTTTCTTGAAACGATCAAAGAACGCTTCCTGAGCGGAAGTGGGATCGGGGTTGCCATTGGGATCGCCAGGAGTACGGACATGATCCGCGTTGTCCAGAGAGGAATCCTTCTGGGCCTGGGTATCCGTATTCTCGGGATCGCGATCGGGGTCAGGATGGCCCACGGGATTGGCCTGGGGATCACCAGGAGCTTCCGTGTTTCCGGTAGAGTTATCCTCTGCCTTCTTCTGAGAGGGAAGCTCGGTGTCACCAACAGCCTCTTTCATGATGTCCTCTGTGGGCTCCTGGTTTTCCAGAGCCTTGCAGAGATCATCCAGAAAAGAATTTTTCATAATAGGAAAACCTCGCTTTCCAATTTTTGTGGTTGTTTCATGAAAGAAATCGTTACATGGATGTGGGGAAATTGAGGGAATTACTTAAGCCAGTAATAAATATGACCTTCGTCCCCATCTCCCGTACCCACATGATCAATCCAGTTTTTAAAACGAATTTTGAGCATGGTTGCCAAGTCATCCGTAATTGGCATCAAGAGCACATTTACTTCCTGAGGAGCATCATGAATGACTTCAATCGATTCTTCCCATCCATTAACACCTTCATTGATCTGAATAAGCCGATCCAGTTCTTTAGCACTAAACGGCCCATCATACAGATCAGGATCTTTGGCTGTTTCTTTTGCGCAATCCTCAAGAAATGCCGGATAAGCCTTCGATTTCTTGATAACGGCTAAGAATTTCTTAGATTCAGATTGAAGTGCTTTAATGATTTCGGCATCTGTACCATTTCCAATGTCCTCCAAAGGAGTTACATCAATATGATACTGAGTTTTGATTGCTTGAATCTCGGCTTTTTCTCTTGCTTCTCTATCGGCGTTCTGCTTCGCAAGGTCTGCGCTTTTACGAGCCTCTTCTTTCTTCAATCCACGCCGCTTTGCAATAGCTTCAGGAATTGAGAGAAGTGCAAACGTTGCAGCAGTAATTCCAAATGCAGCAAGGGTGCTCATAGTATTTTCGTAAGCCGGAAGATATTCAGCTTCAAAAGCGATGAATCTATCCATAGTTAAAGACGAGGCAGATAATCTCTGCCCATTCCTTTCTGGTTATTGTCTGATCATTTTGACCACATTGGGGACATCAAGAATGCCAGAATCGAAGGTATCGTTATTCTGACTAAAATTGATGTAACTCCAGATCTTGTATTTCTGCTCATCATCCAGAGCGCTGGCATACTTCTTGATGAAAGCATCAACGTTGCCAATTCCCTGTCTGATATTAAGGAACAGATCGCGATTGGTAATTGCTTCGTGGTTGGTAACGGCCAGCATGACTACCTGCACTCTCAAATCGAAGTGCTCCTGAAGAACACGATCTGCAATTCTGAAGGTAGAGATTTTATCTCCCCTATTGATTGCATCATTCAAGATGATCGCGCAGTAGTCATACAGGGTAAAGATCGGTCCATGATGCATCTCAATGGAGGCATCTCCCTCGACAATCTTGGAAGACACCTGACAGAAGTTTACACCAAGGACGTTCTTAATCCAGTTGACAAAAGCTTTATAGTCAGAAGAGTGGCGAACCACCCTTTCACAACTTTTTACGTATTTCGAATAGGTGGATTGATCAGCAAAATATTCTCTCGGCTTATACATCATGATGACTTCAGAAGTATCATCAGACGAAATCGATTTTTCAATGCCACCTTCATATCGAATACCAGGAAGATCCATAGTGAGTATCACCTCTTTTCCAAAAGCCCAGCTTTATTGACTTCTTAGTTTATTCAGGTGTTTAAACCCGGCATTTTATGCAGTTTAACGGTACTAGGACAAAAATGTCCTAGTACCGTGTAATTTTATTGGCCCATCATCTGACGGATCTTGGGATAAATTGTGGAGTTGAAGAAGTGATCCGTTCCATTGAACCACTTCTCATAGATCTCTTTTTCCAAAGCAGGTTCTCCCTTGATCTTATAGAAGTAATCAGGGCGTTCTTGATGTGCAGCTGAATATTCAGCCGCTGCCAGAGTCACACACTCTTTGATAGGTGTATTCAGCCGAACGGCATACTCGATGTAAGCATTGCCCAGATAACCGCTGGTGGGGTCTCCAATTGCCACGCAGACCATCGTGCGCATCCGATTCAGAGGCATACCCATGACGGTACCAAACTCCGCCACGGGAATATTGGACATATTCACCAGAATGTAAAGGTATTGGTTTTTGGTCATGGGGAAGCGAACCTTCATTTCATCAGTATCGGCCTGGTACCGAATAATGGTGGTTTCCGGCAATACGTACTTGGTAACGTTGGTTCCCTCCCAGACTTCTCTCAGTTCAGGGAATTGCCAGTCCTCAAAATAGTTTTCGAGGATATCCTTGTCATCCTCATCATTGGACATGAGGAGATCATACAAGGTGAAACGATCCGGCTTATTCCACAATGGCCCCATACCAGACTGCTGATAGGGCTTATAAATACGAGGAGCTTTGCCCAGAAGAGCCGGATCAATTGCACTGAAGCTATTCTGACCCGTAATCTTCACTCCCCGTCTAGAGACCACACCGCCGTTGGCTCGTAATTGATCTCTCTGATTGGGATTTGATCCTTTATACATGAACGGATTCTCCTTCCTTAGATAATCATAAAGCAAACGAGCATGATGATCTGAATGATCGTAATGACAATCACAGTCATTCGATTTTGAAAGGCATATTCGGTAAGTCTGCCATTGATCCAGTTGCAGTGGTTGGTCGTATTAACCAGATCCTCATTATTAAGAGAGGCATCTCGATAGTTATTACTAAAGATCATTTGCTCGACTTTCTCGAGATCTGTCTCAATGAGAATTCTCTGAAGATGCTGATATTGCATCCAGGATATTCCAGTATTAATCACTACCCAGAGTAATGCCAAAATAATGGTCTCATGGATAGGTCTGAACGCAAAAAGAACGAGATAGAGTAGCGTTATAGATATCAATATGACTCTCTGTGAAATGAAATCCTGAGAGATCTTATTGGCCAGCTTTCTCTGCTCATCCGTCAGACGTCTTAAAACCAAAAAGAAAGGATTGGAGCGATTATACTGGGACATCCCGTCAGGGCGGGATGAGCGATAAGCCATTACTCATCACCGCCCTTCTCGGGTTCTTCCACTTCTTCGACGACATCTTGCTGGAGATATGCGTCGTTCTTTTGCCACGGAGATGCTTCCAGCTCCTTCATAGCATCTTTGCGAGCTTGATCAATTTTCTTATCCAGATCTTTCATTTCCTTCTCTGAAAGATTCATATATTCCAGACTAATATAGTCTCGTACATCCACTTTCGGGTGTTTTGCCATAGTAATCTTTCCTTCCTTTGAATTAGTTGATTGATGTCAATCTTCTATGGTAATATCAAAGGGAGGTGATGTTAAAGTGGATGCAATGTAAGCAAAGAGATCACATTTCAACCCGGTATCAGCTGCGCATTTCTCCAGCTCAAATTCTGCTTCTTTGAGCAATCTTCGATCTTGCAAGAGAGATATCCCAATTCTCACAGGCGTTTCATCGCAAAGAAAGTGATTGATATCCCAGATCTGTGGAAGATAGAGCGCCATATAGAGCATATCGACAGAATTGAATCCATCATATTCTCTCGTATGGAGATCTTTCGCATCCCAGATCTTATCCACTTGATAGAATCTACCATACTGAAGAATGATCTCGCAGCTCTCCACATCATAGATGTGATAAGCGAGAGGATACGATGCCAGATAGAGTAATCCCGCGTGATTGAGACAAAACCCGAATGTTGATAAGACATGATCTGCCATGCGAACCAGTTCTGGATTGGGGATTTTTGTCACCAGATCCCATTGACCATTACTCAGCTTGAGATAGAACTTCCTGTCATGATGATAGTATTCAATATGACTATACTGGTCTTTGGGATTATATCTCGTGATATAGCATCCATCCTCTACCATATTGGCTCTGGGAAGAGATGCATCGAGGAAACTGTCTGTATCGCAGTATAGATCTTGCCGATTGATAAAATCGATGATAGTTTCAGAATCCTCATTCCAGGTAAAGCGATCATCCGTATCAGGATAATGAATCTCTAATCCGATCACATTGACCCTGGATTCTCCGATGGATAGAAGATCACCAGCTCCTTCACATGCACTGAGCTGATAAAGCAGAGAAGCCAATCCAAAGAAATCTGCAATGGTAGAAATATAGATCTCTCTGGTGATGGAGTTGTCGTAGTCAAATGGGCTCTCCATATCATAGAGAAGCAGTGTATATCTGACATTGAAGGGTCGAATTTTCGTTTTGAAGTGCTCTTTCTTGACGATGATAAAGGTGTCGCTGTGAAGAGAGGTACTGCTCTCAATCAAGACTGCTGACAGATTGGCCTTATATTTCTCAAACTTCTTGACGATCTTACGGTCCTCTGCAAAGGCATCCAGAAAGCGATAAGTGCCATCTTTCAATAAAAATAACATGTCCGAGGTCTTCCTTTAAACCAACGAAGGGTAGGTAGATATGATTCTACCTACCCTTCGTTCTCTCAGTTTTTCTTGGTCTTCTTGCCACTCAGGTCATCCAGGGCATCCTTGACGTCGGAAGATAACTCCTCTTTGGGCTTCTCCTCAGTCTTGGGCTCCTCTTTCACTTCGGTAAAGTCCACATCGATAGCTGATGCTTTCTTCTGGTCCGCTTCACTCAGCGCTTTCTGATCAAAGGTGCCGTCTTCCAGCTTCCTCATGATGGCGTCCATAAGAGAACCAAAGCCATCTTTGGAACGCTTCTTCTTTCGAATGTTACCCAGAGAGCGCATAGCATTCAGGACCTGCATATCCTCAGCGTCATCGGCCTTGGTGATGACGAAATCTCTCGTCTCAGTATCGAAGTAATAGGGGATCTGGGCCTTCTTCATATCGGTCTCAACGAGCAGGGAAGCCGGTGCATCATCTTCATCCTTGGAACCACGGATCTTCTTACCAGTCTCCTGGTCTTTCCGTGCCTTCATGATGGCCTTACGCATCGCTTTCTTGTCTTCCTGATCGATGTAGTCCAGATCCACGCCCATGTCTTCACACTTCTTACGGAGCTCTTTCTTGCTCAGTGCTTTCAGAGACTCCTTATAGGACTCCATATCGATACCCTTGTCTTTATCCTTCTTCTTAGCTTTGTCTTTCTTTTTCTTCTTTTTCTTTCCGTCGTCCTCTTCGAAAAGGATCTCATAGGGATCATTGAAATCTCCACCAAAATCCTTCCCCAGAATATCATCGAGGTCGCCGAATTTCAGGCTGTCTTTCTTCTTGCTCATGCCGGTAAAACCGCCTTTCTACTTGATAGTCAATTTTATGATATTTGGATTAGCATAATTTTTCTTGCACTGCTAGAATCGCACATGCTTCCTTGACATTAGGGAGGTTATCCTCATAGGGATCGGTATAGATGATCAAATTGCTCTCAGCTGGAGATCCTTTGATGTCATTGATCTCACCCACAAAGGTAAGGAGCAGCGTTGTACAGTCTCGATCATTTTCTTTGATCTTCTCGGTATGCTGGTTGGAGAGAAGAAATGCCTTGGTGCATTCCCGATAGATCTGAAGAAAATAATAGAAGTTATCGAGAGCATAGGCAATATCTTCAGGATCAAATAGATTGAAACTAAATAGCTCAATGACACAAGGTCCATAGCTCTCAAAGACGATATACTCTGGAGACTCTCCACCATAGGCTGGATTCAACCAATCTGCCAGATTATACTTCTGAAGGCCAAAGTTGCAAGCTACGGGGAGGCGTTCTATTCGTTCTCTCTTACTGAAATCGGAGAGATCGATTGGAGCCACATACATGCAGGCTTGATGCATCTTCAGGAGTTTATCAAACTCTTTTCTCTTCAAAATCACACAGGCTTTGGTGCATGGATTGAAGAGAAGAAGGGAGTGAATATTGGAGTAGAGATCAATCTTTCTCTGATACGTTCCCCACGTTAAATGATCTTCTGAATCCCTCTTGAAATAGAGATTGGGGATGGACATAGGAGTGGCCCCATGGTACAAGCCAAACTTCGTCACAATCTCCTTAGCCATCTCATCGATCACGGAAGTATCAAAGGGAATCTCTGACCCAACAACCTCTGACTGATAAACGACTTTATTAGAGGAATTGAAGAGCTTCACAGAGAAATCCTGAATATCCAGGAACCAGAAAGCATCCGTTTCCTCTGTCGTATCAATGAGGTCTCTGAGATAGAGTGTGTAAAGGATATTATAGAGACCATTATAAAGCTCCTCAATCGTATTGGCATACACCGAGGTGGTGTAATAGTCATAGATTGAAGTCTCATAGGGGTTGGTTTCTCCGTGGTAGGGGAGCAAAGATTTATGCTTGAGGAGAGCTGCTTCATAGGGAGTTGTATCAGCAGGTCTACCCACTATCTTAAAGACCATATGATATCGAATTTCTGCATAGGCAAACTGTCTTGATAGGATACTATCCCCAGATACAGCGATGTAAGTCGCCGACGTATTCTGAATGGGTATTAGGACCCAATCAGTCGTCGAATCAATCGTTCCATCTCGAATGAGTTCTGATACAGTCTTCTTCGATTTGATTATGGAATGATCGTGTTGTAAGATATAGAGTTTACGCTTCGACATAGCGTCATATGTCACCACCTTGTGTCATGATACCAACTTCATGATATATTTAATAGCCTCGGAAGGAATGAATAGCAAATGGCAATTACGAAGGAAACTGGTTTAGGTTTGAATTCCAATCGACTCATCTCTCTGGCTATTTCGATCTCTCCGGATCGAGATCGGTATTTCAATGATATGATCCGAAAGTTCCGTGAAAAGTTCCCTGGATTGAAACTGATCTACGCTAATGATCGTATGGGCGCTCAGTTAAACCCAGAGCATCCTCAACCGGATTTTGTCATCATCGCGAAAGGAAATCTCGTGAGTAATGACCCACGTCTTCCTCCCAAATCCATTATTTTGATGGATGCTCCTCTGGTATTCACAGAACGTAGTATTGCTGGATGGATCATGTGCGTAGAAGCTGGGAATATGCAGGGATATTTCCAGTATATGCTCGATAAAGCTCTTCGCATTGATGAGAGCAAATTCTACGAGTACATCGTTCATATGGCCCAGCTGAGTACAGATCCGGAAGATCCTCTCTTCTGGAAGAAACCTGCGAACGAAAAGAAACTCACAGATGAGCTTTCAGAGCTCTATGCCAGATACAATACCAGAAAATCCACAAAAATGCAGGATACCAAAGGATATGCAAAATAATAAATTTCCCATGTAGATGTCAATACATCTACATGGGAAATTTCCACGGAAATGGGCCATCGATAATACGTCGAAACTCATCATCCATCGATATTGCATTGAAATGTGCCATGATGGTATCTCTGTATTCTGTCTCTTTGTAAAATAAGATCGGCGAACGGCTTAACGCATTCTTACGGATCGCATCCAGTACCTCTTCATCAAGATGACCCTTGTAAGTCGTTGAGCTTTTTCGAGATTGGAGATAGTTAAACAAATCATCCATTATCTCCGCCGCATAAAACATCGATCCTGCAATTTCGTTTTTAGCAGTTTGAAGACCTTTGCGTATATTCGTTGGATCGAATGCTTCGTTCTCGAAATTTGCCAAATAGAAGAGGTACTTTATCGTCTTTAGCGCTTCTATAAGATTTCCGTCTAGCGAGTTCCTGTCCTCAATAATAATTCGCTCGATAACTTTGGGAAGGTGGAGCTTATTATTCTTTGGGAGAGGCATCCAAAAGCTTGGGTCTATTCGTGGTTTCTTTGTCGAAAAAGTAAACTCAGACAAAGCTGGATTTTCATCCAGAAATGTTTCGTATAAATCTTCGGAGCTAAATAAATGATATCGAATTTCGGCAAATCCACCGGTATTCCCGTTATACTGATAATTATCTCCGCCATATTTATCAGTATAAAAGGTGTGGATACATTCGTATCGCCTAAGGCCAAACATGTAGTTTTCGACCAATTTAGCAGACGGGCTAATACAAACCAGCATTGATTTATGACTCAACCCATACTCGTTCATGACATCTGTCGTGAAACCAGCATACACGGGAAAAAATGTATGCTGATCGTAAGTAATTGGTGAGTATAAAGATCGATTGTAATATGTTTTGTCAACGATGGGGCCCGTTCTGAAAAATTGATCTGCTAAGTCTAATGCGCGTTGCACATCGACTATGTTAAATCGCATTTTCGTCATCCCCCAAATATTAAATTAGGCTTCTCGATGGAAACGCATGCAAACCCAGTTCATAGCAGTTGCACCATTGCTTCGCATATGATCAAAAATTCGCATGGCCGTAATAATGAGTCCATCACCCAATAAAATGAATTACTGTAAAATATCTTCTGTCAATGGAGTTTTTGCATTCAAAATCTGACGATACTCAATTGGAAATGTATTCGGCAAATTGGTGTTTAAAGGTGTACGGTATTTATTAAAACTTCCGTAAAATCGCGGAAGGGCTTCTAATTCAATAATCTGCTTTCGAACTTCTGGATCACATGTATTGATGAATAAGTTTGCCACGTTAAGTCCAGCCATGCCCATTAATAAGGGTCTATTAATTCCTCTTTGCATTTTATGAAACTCGCAATTTGGATTTGTGCAATACTGGAACGAATTGAACTCCATAGCTGGTAGTGAAGGAATACTAAGATGCTTTAGTGGTTTACCACATAAAACGCAGTTATCCCATGTATTTGGAATTTGATAGTCCTCATTTATCAAAAATACGGGAATTTGCAGTAAACGAGCTTTTGACACAAGACGATCAAAGCATAATCCCGCAATTGATCCCGAAATATCCGATGCAGATATAACACTTGACGTGTTAGCAATACGTGGATATGGCTCCATCTTTACTATAATAAATTGAGGCAATGTTAAAATCGCTTGACGAACTGCTCGATCTGCAATTGCAATCATTTTATTATGGATCTTCCACATGATTTTCTTCTGAAGAACACGATAGCGCTGCATTTTCTTTGAATTATAGACATCATCAAAAACGGTATTCTTCCAGTTATCTATATACTTTGGAATATGATAATGAGCCGGATTATACCCTTTCTTCTGAAGATTTTCTTGCATTTCAGCAATCATCAATCGATAGATATGATTATATCGATCGATTAAAGAAAGCAGATGCTTGTCTGCATTTGCGTTGAATGAGGGAAATTGGGCACTGGTGTCATATGACTTTACATCAAGTTGATGATTGACTATCGGAAACCACGAATTCAATAGAAATTGATAATTCGTTCGTGGCTCTGATAACCGAAAATACACAACATTCCACGAAAAATCTCGAGTAATAGCAAGGAAAGTGCCTCCTCGTGCGTCCTCAATCATTTTGGATTGATCATAATTTTCTTTCGAAACAAAACGATCTGCTGGCAAATTATGCTTCCAGATTTTATCTCTTGGATCAATTCGATCTACTTTGATGATACTTCTTGCTAGTGGAACGGTGTATTTATAGTGATGATTTCGTCTAAAAGGAGATTTTATTTTTGCACTCCATGATTCGACGGGATCATCACTTTTCATTTTGCATGAAAAAATCAAATACGTTCTCGATGCTTCTCGTTTCACGAAAATCTTATAGCATCGATTCCAATCGTCTCTAGTAAAATAACCCTCTCGGTCTTTTAACCGAATCCATTTTAGATATGGCAGACGAATATGCAAAGAATCCAGATATTGATCTTCGGAGTTCTTTGAAAAACTCTTTGTAATACAGAATTTATTTACGGGCATCATTTCACGCCCTCTAAATATCGAATAATAAGGGAGTTGGGATATTTTAATTTTCTTGAGTTTAATAATCGCAGAATTAACTTGATTGCAGATCGATAAAGTCATATCTTGAAAATTTGAAGAAATAATTCCCAACTGCTTATACTGCGTATAGTAGAGGACTTTGAAATCTTGCTGTAATTGGTGAGCTAATCCAGTTCTATAATGAAGAATTTCATTGAGAAACTTTTTGTATAGCGGATTATGTGCCCAGGTTTTACTGACTTTGATTAAATACTCGAAAATTATATTGATAACATCGCGTTTCAAATTCTGAGATAATTCCAATTGAGCGAAAATAAATTTTCGCTGCCGAGGAGACATTTTCATCTGAATTTTTCTTGTGTAATAAATCGTATAGATATTGCTACCAAGACTTGTAATACCTTTACTGATATCCTTTTGAGACTTTTCGTCATTTTCGGTTATATTATCAATTTCGATATCGTAAAAGTCTTCTTCGTCTTCAGTTAACTTAGAAAACATATTGATCACCTCTTTTCAAATGATATTTTATCGAAATTCATAAATAACTTTCAATAAACGAAAAATTCTCAAAATCAACTAGATAAACTATCTATACTATTTAACTATATTAATAGGCTTCTATATCAGAAATATAAAAAGATGTGTCATGGTAGTAATATTTTAAGTGAGCCAATCCATGCAATATTTTGATTCGTTACTTTGGATTTTTATCAAATTTTTCAAAAACGTGAAAATTTGATGCTTAAAAATGGCCAAAATGTGCGAAATATACCACCCAAATGCTTACTGCATTTGGGTGGTTTTTTGATGTGTTTTTAGGGTTGATTGGGTTTCTTTTTATTGGGATCGGCATCATTAAAGAAGATATCGAGAGCATGTCTCTTCATCTCAATGATGCACTTATTGGCAAACATGGTTACCAGAATGGAAGGAGTCTTACGAGCGATGATAGCAGAGGGAGCAATGAAGGTGGAAATCTCTTCATCAGGTCGATATTCAGAGTAGGGCTCTTTACCTTCAGGGATGACATGAGAAGTGGTAAACTTCAGAGCTGTGAAAGCAGATCCCTTATCGCCAGTCTTGGCAATATCTTTGAATTCGATGTAGAAGATGATGGCAACACCTTTACCATCGGCTCCAATCTGGACGCCTTTAACTCGATTCTGGTAATCGGGTTGAACGACCTCAGGGGCATTGGAGATGATCTGGCCGCACTTGTAGTAGTTCATATCACCAGGGTTCTGATACTTATTAAGAAGCTTGACCACATTGGCAGAGTGCTTGGTGTACTTCTTGACGATCTCACGGAGAGAGGGAGAGAGCTCCTCAGGAGGTACGGAAGCATAGACTTCAATGTCCACTACAGTACCGGCATATTCGGTTCTGACCTGTGGCATAGACTGCAAGTCTACCAGTTCTTCCAGATCTTCTCCCAGCTTATCTCTGATCTCATTGAGGAAAGCATTGGTCTCTGCATCCTCATGAGCGGGGTCGTAGATGATGAGAGGATCATCCACTTCCACATGATTGCCAATATTCACCATTCTCTCCACGTAGGACTGAGCGGGAATACCAGCTTCTGTCTTCATGGACATATGCGTGGTGAACTTCTCGGAGAGTTTCTTGGTGATGGGACCAGCGTCCTCGTAGATATCGTAATTGGGGACGATAGCTACCTTGATCGGAACACCAATATTCATAGAGGCACTGAGATCATGGGAGTTCTTGGTGAAGGCACTCTGATCTTGTGCCAGTACCTCATTCTTCTTGAATTTTTGGCCCACCTCTGTGAGATTGGATTCCAGCTTGGTCCTGATGTAAAAACCAGAAGAGGAATTCTTCTTCATACGAGGATTGGTATCGATAGAGTCGTACGTACCATCACGGTACTGGACCACAACGATACCATCCTTAATCTCTACGACCTGACCATCTTGCTTCGCTGTAACCACAAATTCTCTGGAGATATGGTAGGGCATCACTTCCTCTACCTTATTGCCAAAGAATACAGGACACGAACCTTCCACAGGCAGCATATACTGTGTCTGCTTAAAGGCCATGGCAGTACGAGGGCCATCATCGTGCAGGGCACCAGGAGGAGACAGCATCTCTGCAGGAGACATCAGCTGAGCTGCAGAGAGCTCATCTAGATCTTCGGGCTTGGTAATCTGAACGTATCCTCTGGTAGAAGTGATATTGGGTTCAAGGGTGAGCTGACGGTTGACACCAACTTTGGCATCATTAGAAGAAGTCATAGCCAGGATACCCAGCATTGTGGGATCATAAGCACGCTTCTCCTGCGTCATGGCTCTGGGCTTACCAACGCCTCTAGGTCCTCTAGGAGTGACAGTCCGAGCTTTCTCAATCTCCAGAATGGGATTGAGGATGGAAGCTTCAGAAGTCAGAGAGGATTTCCGAATAATCTCATCCATGACAGCGGTCTGCTTCACATTGATGCGATCAGGCTTTCTATTTCTACCCATCTTAGACTGAGTAGAACGGAATTTACCATAGGCATCAGTGATGACCTTGTAGACCGCCTCAGCAATGATCTCATTGGAACGGATGCGGAAGGCATTGGCGTTATTGATGGGAGTATAGGCATTATCAGCCAGCATCTTATTACCCAGGATGCAGAGAGAAACCAGATCCGTAGGCAACTCATAATCTTCCAGAATCTCTTTGGTGGCAGGATCGATCATGAAGTCGTAATACTGTCTGAAAGCAAAGAGGGTATTGGGAGTAGCTGTGAAATTGGTCAGGATGTTGCCGAAGGTATCGGGATCCTGAATTTCCTCCCAGGTGTATCCTTCCAGATAACCTGCGGAGAAACCATTCATCAGCATGGTATTCCAGATGGGATCACGCTCCCATACGATGTACTTATCCATGCATGTAATGACGTCGTATTTAGCCCGATCAAAGTCCACCAGCGTATCATCCTTATCCACGACGTGATAGGGAATCTCCGCCTTCTTCATGACTTCCTCAAAGCCCTCATAGAAGCAGAGCAAAAGGACCAGAGGAATCTTTCTCTCCATAATGGAGATCTCGGTCATCAACTGTTTCCGAGCTCTACTCTTGGTTTTAGAGGCAATCTTAGCCTTATCATGTTCATTCAGACGAGACATAATCAGATCCGTCAGAGAAGTCTGAGAGGTCACATAGTAGACTGCCTTGGTATCGGAGTTATATCCCACAGGAATCTGATCCTTTGTATTCTCAAACTTGATACCCAAAGAAGTCAGACGATCGATCAAGGCCTTCCGATCCAGGATAAAGATGGAGTGCCCAATATGGAACTTCATCATCTGCTTGGCATACATGTCAATGTCCAGAGTGGAGTGATAGTTGTCCGTCTGGTTCTTGGCCATGGCATTACCGGGATCGATTTTGAAGTTGGCGTTATTGGACATCATGAAGTTCTTGATGGCTTCTGTCCTGGTATCATTGACACCCCTTCTATGCAGAATGAGCTTATTATACCAGGTGACAATCTGAACATCAGCAGGACCAGATTTGGCAAGAGGCATCATGATCTGCTGGTGACCCAGAAGCTGCTTGGAGCCATTGAACCAGATGTAGTTATTATCCACAATGACGGGAAGATCCAGAGTGATCTTGTGCTTCCCACCCCATTCGTCTTCCAGCTCATAGGTGACAGTCTTCTTCAGAGCCAGCTGAGAAGAAGTATCCTCTTCCACCTTATTGGTGACAAAGACGGGAATCTCTGCATCAGCCAGAGCTCCCACTGCTCCATCAATATCTTGCTGGAGTTTCTTCTCATTATAATTCTTATCGAAGTTGGCATACTTAGAACGAGTGATAGCCTTATTGGAAGTCTTCACTGCATTCTCATAGTTGCTCTCCTCAATAATCTTACTCTGGACCATCTTGGCCTTGGGAATGGTGTTGAGGATCTTATCCTGGCGAGAGCGAAGCTCCTTCATATGTTTGATCTGCTCTTCTGAGTGTTTGGGCATATAGGAAGCTTTTAATCTCCTCTTGACCTTATCGGCCACATCAGCCGAAGTCAGAGTTCTGTCGATATTAAGAAGGACATTGGGATCATTCTCCTGCATTTCTGCAAGAGCATCATCCACACCATCCTGGACAGCTTCATCCAGATCAGGATCTTCCATGGAGATGGGAATGGTATCATCTTCTGTCAGATCCAGATCTTCTTCATCATAGACGTCAGGAGATTTGGTGAGATCGTCCACCACATTAGCCGATGTAGGAGCAACTTTATTACCCACCATTTTGGAGAGATCGTTGATTTTATCATCGGTAATCGTTGGACTCTGAGAGGGCATAGGTTGAGAAATCTCGTGTTTCTTTTCAGGCTCCGTGGGATTACTCGGGCCCATCAAATTTCTCTTCATATCGTTGATGAGACGAGCACGATTTTCCTCTTTGAGCTTGATTCTAGCTTTCTCTTCATCGCTATCCAGAGGAGAAGCTTCGGGAATAATCTTCTTCTGATCGGGGTATTTTAAGGGATCGGGAGCATTATTGAGATCACTTTCAGGGTCGGATTCCTCCTCCGTAAAGTTTCTCTCCAGATTCTGCTCTGATTCATCATCCCACTTGAAAGAAGAAAGCACCTTCAGCTTATTCTTGATCTTGGGAAAGTTCCTCTTGGTGAAGTCGGAAATGCTCAGCATCATGAATTCATCCGTAGTGGAATCACCCAAGATCACATGCATATCAGCAGGAAGAAGAGCCAGTGTCTCGGGGAATTTGTAAGCAGCAAAAAGAAGGATTGCCAGGGGATTATTCAGCTGCTTACGAGAGAAGCCAAGATTCTCCTTCCTATCACGGAACCATTGATTCAGCGGAATATAAAGGATCTTCTTGTAATCCTGGTAGTCCGAGACATTGATCTTGGATGCCAGGAACTGAATGTAGTTCTTAATGATGACGGGAATGGAGACCTTGAAGGAGTAATCAAAGTAAAACTTGGTCCACTCGCCCATATCCACGATCAGATTCAACTTCTGTCTGGTGATATTGGCTCTCATGGGCTTGGTGGCATAGCGGAGAGGATGCGGGAACTTGGTGGTGTTCCAATCTCTCCGCAATACCTGCGTCATATTGACGTAGACGTGAGTTTTACCAATCTTCTCCTTGAAGTAACTATCCGTGGTGTACCACTTATACTGGGCAAGAAACCACCGGATGTAATCTCTTTGAATTTCGCGAACGGTATCTTCCTGGCTCGGAGTTAGCATGATGAGAGCATTTCCGAATCCAGGTTTCTCTCCACGGGGAAGAGGAATATACTTCTTACCCCGATAGAGGATGGTAGGCCTGATGGATTCGAAGGTCATCTCCATGCCGGGAGACCAGGAAGGTTTGGTTTGGTAAAAATCGTTATACATGAAATCGTGTCACCCCGTTTTCTTATTCATCTAGGGCTTTTTACCAGATTAAGGGCGTGTTTTTGGCCTCAAACGTCAGAAGTTGCTGAAGAAAATCCAATATATCATATCGATAGTGGAAATTCACAGGGGAAGGTTCGTTGTCATTTTGATCTCAGTTCTGCGGGCAACGAGTCTTTTGGCAGCTTCAAAGGCTGTTAAAAATTTCAAAATTCAGTTCAACCATCAAGTACCTGTAAACCTATTGGACGTTTCTCTATTTTAAAGAAGAAAGGACGGTTGTCTGATATGGCAATCAAGGAGACGAAGAACCGTACGGAGATGCTCAAGTATCTTGCCGATACGGCTACTGCGAATTCTGAGGCTGATGTGGAGGAGTTCCTGAAGATCTTCAATCCCGCACCGTCTCGGAAGGAGATGGGTGAGATCTTTGAGGCCAATCTGGGCTTTGATCCGATCACGCACTATGACATCCAGGATGTCATCAAGGCGGTTGATGAAGTTATGGATCATGTGTCCCGGGATGGCATGGAGATCCTGGTCAGCAAGAAGGACGAGATCGTGGAGAAGACCATGGCCGTTGTGGAATCTCGTCGGGACGACTTCCTGAAAGACTGCCTTCTGATCGCACTGGGTGATTATCTGGATGCCGATGATATTCATGTGGCATCTACTGTCCTGACTGGATCTACCTCTCGTCTGGAGGATCTCTTCCCCGTGGACGAGGATGAGAATGCCGATGATGAGGATGATCTGACGCACGAGATGAATGAGCTGGAGAATGACAATTCTCTGGATCCCATCAACCTCGACGATGATGAGAACGATGGTTCTCCCGAGTTCGAATTCGATGCCGATGAGGACGAAGACGACTAAGAAAGGATAACGCGATTATGGGAAGGAAGAATTTACCCATGGTCCGTCTCTCTGATAAGGAGAGACTGATCGTCCAGTACATTACGAACCAGCTGGAAATGGCCTATCGTAATTCTGCTGGAAAGCCGGTTTATGCCCGGAATATGGATCAGGTGATCAAGGATATCTTCGGTATCAAGAAGTTCACCAAGATGCTGAGCCGGGCTCGTACCAACGAGACGCTGATGATTCAGCTGATGAAGGCTATGGATACCGAGACGCTCTGGAGGATCTGCCGGTCCAAGGAGCACTATGGTCTCCTGTGCTCTCTGGTAGCCCTGGATCACCAGATTGTCAAAATGGGCAAGCGGTATAACCGCATGCTGGAAATGGATCCCACTGAGCGGCCCATTCGGAAGATGAAGAAGACCGCCAAGGAGATCAAGCGGGCGAAGAAGATGTATCGCTCCTGTGTCCGTACATTGCGTGATATCTTTGACATTAAGAAGGTTTCCAAGGACACCGGAACGTCTGGCATCATGGATAATCTGGCAAACTGGCTGGATCGTCATGACGCCGATGACGATATCTTCTCCTTCTGCGATTATGGTTTCGACTATGGTGATGATGCTCTCGAGAGCATGGATGCCTATGTGAGCCAGAAGCTGAAAAAGAAGAGCTCTCGTCATCCCGCCAACGCCAAGTATGGCGCTCTCGATCTCTTCGATGGCGGATCTGATTCCAATTTCCTCGACGATGACGAGGACGACTATGACGATGAGGACGAAGAAGAGGAAGACGATGATGCCAAGCTGCAGCGCCTTGCAGATCTGGTAGCACAGCGTGCTGGATATCCGGCAAGGGTTGCTCCGAAGCAGCAGCAGTCTGTCCTCGATCCCAACATCATGGCCATTCTGGATACTATCAAGGAAGGGTTCGGAGAACTGAGCAATTCCATGAATGGGATCTATGACATGCTGACGGGCGAGGATGACGAGGAGTATGAGGATGCTGACATGGTAACCAATACGGCCAATCCGCGTCCCTCTCCGCGTCCTCTGACTGTGCAGGAAATGATGGACCTCTCCAATCCTCCGGAAGATGAGGAAGAGACCGGAGACGGTCCCAACGAGGATGACGCTCAGTAAGAGCGTCATCCTCTTGAGCAAAGCTCCTTTAGAATTTGAAAAGTGAATATTCTCCATGGAATGCCGTATTGATTTATCAGGCGAGTAACTGCTCAGTAACTTCCCTGGAATCCATTGAAAATATGGAAATCCCTGGAGATTTTAACAAGTTGAAAGGAGCGCGTAATCCAATGAGTACCTACGAAGAACTGCTGAAGAGTGTCCGTGGCGACAAGAAGTATCTGGAGACTGCTCAGGGCTACAGCATGTCTGCGATGGTGGACATGGCGACCACCATGGTCAACGATCCCGAGTGCAAGGTGCCCAACTACTTCAAGAAGGGGGACACCTACAATGTCGAGGTGAAGGTTCCCTTCCGGATGATCCGCGACAGCGTGTATGCTCCCGTTCTGAAGGACTTCGGCGTGGACAAGGCCGAGATGGGCAAGCTGGATTCCTACAAGGTTTCCCGCTCTTCTGCCTCTGCTCTGGTTGATCTGGGCCTGCAGTTCATCAAGAACTATGTCTCTTCCTATGGCCTGGGCCGGAAGCTGACTCTGCCCATGATCTCTCCCGATGAGGCCGTGCAGAGCATCAGCTTTGTCCGCGTGCCTGAGGAGACCCGTGAGACCACGATGATCGTCCGGACTGAGGATGGCAGCTACAAGACCACGCCGACTGGCAAGAAGGTCACCACCGCTGCCCATGAGAATCTGAAGGTCGCAAACCGGGTTCCCGCCTGGAGCAAGAAGACCGAGGACATCAAGAAGTAAGCAGCCACAAAACCGAGGTGATGGTAAAACATCACCTCGGTTATTTTTATTTTTATAATGACTTCATACATATCTCTAATCGCTAGGCGCGCGTTTTTGCATCTGATTTCCTCCAGGGATGTGCTTTGCGGTTTAACGCGCGGAGAGGGGCGGTATTGAGAAGCGCCGGGAATTGCGGCCAGACGTCGAACGGGCATATGATATTGCCAGCTTAAAGGGTGTTTGGCCTACGCCGGGGGCTACCGCTATGCTTGGCGATTTGGTGCGCGAGTGCTGTTGAGCGGTGTTACGCTCCCCGTCACTCGGATCCCCAGGGTTTGATCCCTGGGGATTTTTATTTTTGTATCGAGAAGAAAACATTCCGTTACCGGGAATCATCTTCTTGGCTCGGCATATTTCCTATCTTGAGAGTAGACTTCGAAAGAAGTCTACTCTCGAAATTTTCCATTCTAAACATTTCCATACAAAACTTTTTAATGATGAGGGCTTCTGTCTAGATGATTCGTATTAAGTGAGATTTTTCTTAATATTTCTCCAGTGAATACGACTAGATGGATCTGGCAACTGGATTGAGACACTGCGTGGTACAAGGTATTTCCTTCTGGTTTGGTAATCTTTTTGATTACTGTGAGAGATTTTCTCTCAGCCACCTCTCTTTCGAAATGCTACTCTTTCGATCGTAGTGGTACTACGAATTCTTTGTATGGGAATGAGGAAGAGCGTTGGTTTGAAAGTGGAAGTTGCTTCCACGATAGCAAATTGGCATGATTGAGATTGAGAGGATGCCCGATTAAATTTATCTACTTTCTAATGAGAACTGAGATATCCATTGACAGAGGATTTGGATTCCAAAATGCTGCTGAGTAGAATTTCGATTCTTCTATGGAGAATTCTTTCTATTTCCCTCACAAGCTCTTCTTAGAGAAGATTTCTGGCTCCTACAAGATGAGGCGGGGTGATGCGCTCTCGTATGTTAAGCTATGGATGAACTGAAAGAGGTACGTACTGCTCGGGGTGCCAAAAAGTTGATGGTCTTATGGCAGAGACTATTGACCGAGTAGGCATTCTATTGGCTGTGCCCAACTCTTTCTGCTGTAGTTATAACTGCTTCCCAAAAGCCCTGAACGCATCTGTCGTTTTGTCTTGACTGGAGAAAAGAGTTTCTTTGAGGAGAGTGAAGAGGGAGATGGTTGGATACGGCTCCATATTGGCTGCACGTCGCTCTCTTGAGCTCTAGAATTCGAACCTCTTTGGGTATCTCAGTTTTCTTTTTTAAAAATCGATCTGGAATATCATCAACCTTTTCTTTTTGATGATATTCCGGATCGATTTCATCCTGTATCCCTCGGGATTTACCGACGAAAAACACCCTGGTAACCCATAAGGGGGTGAATATAAGAATGGCAGTAAGTGCCAATATCTTCAAGAATCTCGGTAAGAGTGTGGCTTATTCCTCTCTGGATGTAGTTACATCTCTGATGCCCAATACGGCGGAAATCACTAGGGGTCTCCGTTCCGGTGTGGACGCTACTCGAGATTTTATTCGTACCAATCAAGCAAAGTTGCAGATTGCTGATCGTCAGACCGATCGAGGAACCACTGTCAAGAGAGCAAAGTCTTTCCTGGCAGATGCCTGGTCCGATATCAAGAAGGGCAATCTCGCACTGGGTGATCTGGCTGATGAAAGTTATGATGACTTTGCGGCCTTCAAGGAAGAGGCAAACTCTTCTCAGATCACATATTCAGACAAAGAAGTCCAAGATCAGGAAGCAGGCCAGGTTGTCAATACGGCATCCTCTTCCAAGTTGGTATCTACCGACTTCCGTACGATCAAAGGACTTCGGCACATGACCGAAACTCTGGGTAAGACGCAGATCAAGGTAGCAGAATACCAGACAGAGCGTATTACGCAGAGTATTTTCAATTCAATGGCTCTCAACCAGTCTCACTTTGGTATCATTGAGAAGCAGCTCGATTCTATCAATAAGAATATTGGGTTGCTGGTCAAGTTCCAGAGCGATTCTCAGGCTGCTACAAACAAGGCGCATCTGGTTTTCTATGATCAGATGACGCAGTGGATGAAGAAGCAAGAGAAGAGAGAAATTGAGAAGTCGAGAAGAACTCGTTCTGCAACCAGATCCAAGTCTCAGCAGTTCCTTGGCAGTCAATGGTTTGATGCCGCTGCTTATAAGGAGCTGGTGAAGGAGAACTTTGAGAATTCCACTTTGGGAATGGCTGCCAATATGCTCTCCATGGTCGATCCTGCTCTTATGGGCATGATGATGGGTGGAGGCTTTGGCGGTGGCAAGATTCAGCCGCAGAGATTTGCCCTCAATGCGCTGATGAGAGCGATGCTTCCTCGGAATGCTCATCGTTCCTTCCGGAGAATGGATAATCAGGTCAATACGATGCTGAAGACAATGCTCTCCAGAGCTGGATCTTATTGGCAAACTCCTGGCGCTGATAAGCATCCTCTCATGTCTCTGCTGGGCTCCATCTTTGGCGTCGATTCCTCCGCTCGTAGGTCTCTTCGTTTGGGAGAGTATAAGAGAGGAGATATGAACTGGAATGGTGAAGCTCAGAGAGTTCTGGTGAGTGTCATTCCCAAACAGCTATCTGAGATCAAGGCAGCCATTCTCAAGACTGGTCCTGAATACTACGACAGTCGAACTGGCAAATTCCAGAATGTCGAGCAGGTTCGGGCTAGAACGAGAAGAGCTTTCCAGAATGAAGTAGAACTTCCCCTCGCCAACATGTTCAATCGGGATGAGATAACCCTGAATCCCGATGATGCTGCCAATAAGAAATACTGGCAATCGCTGTCTGATGATGTCCATAGGCAGATCAGCTCCATTGTGAACGAAGCTGTTCGGAATGAGGTTGGTCTGACCACAGAAATGACCAGGAAGATCGACCAGATGATCAATGACAGTATCAAGGATCTCGGCGGTACTGTCGCAGATACACAGCGTATCGTCACTTCTCTGGCTGAAGGAGTGAACCAGGCTCGTTCTAATACAGCTGACTTCATTAAGAAACTTCAGGAGCAAGATAGCGCTTTCTCTCAGGTAGCGGATATGTTGGCCAATGAGAATGGCGTCGTGAGTTTCTCGAAGTTGATGGATTTCCTTCAGGCAGATAGCATCGATCTGAGCGCTGCTAATGGCGGCCGTTATGCCTGGAATGGCAAACGCTATGATGAGATGACGCCTGAAGAGCGTCGTCGTTTTGATGCACAACGTCAGCAGATTTCCAAAACTCAGCAGTGGGTGAGAAATCTTTCTAGAAGCGATAATAAGTGGAAGAGACGTGCTGGCCGTGTTATCAATGGCGTCTATGACCGCTACACTGGTACCGGCAGCAGATATGCTCAAGGTATCAGTAGAGCGGTTGATCGTGTCTCCAATGAACTTTATCGTGCTACTATGCTGGGAGAAACTCCTGACTTTGGTAGACGCGGAGCTGCTTCTACTTCTGCCTCTATGAGAGATGAAGGAGAAGCTGGTGGAGATACGGGTGGAGGAGACGACTCAGGCCCAAGGCCTCAACGCAATAATGGTGGCATTGTAAACCAGGCATGGCGTGAATCTCAGAATGATGCCAGGAATAGCCTCGCTCTTCGTCAGACTAATGCTCTGGAGGAGATGAATGAAACCTCTCGTCAGACCTTTGGTGAGAAGGGCTATATGAGGAAATTCTTTGACAATCCTCTTCTGAAGAAATTCTGGGATTGGCTCAAGGGATCGAGGATCGGCAAAGCCGTCAAAGGTGGGCTTGACAAAGCGGGCACCTATGTCAAGGATCTCTTTACAGAGGGATACACCGATGAAGGTGGAACGTATCACAAGTCTGTCAAGGAAGAGCTCTCTGATACAGGCAAGAAGGTCTCCAAGTTTGTCGGTAAGATGCTGGGCGTCGATATTGATACGGGAGAACCCGATGATTCTGCTCCTGAAGCAGAAAATATCAGAGGTGCTGTCCTTCGTCTGACGGATCATATTGAATCTCAGAGCATGATCGTTGCCGGTGACGCTGCCGCTAACGATGAGAATGCGGGTGCTTCTAGCAAGTCCGATCGTAAGGCGAGAGCCAAGAAGACTGCGGCCAATATTTTGAAGTCTCTCAATGCTGCTGTCCGTAAGCATGCACCCAAAGTCCTTGCAGGTGGTGCCATTGGTGCCGCTTTAGGAGCTTCCACTGGTGGATCTCTTGGTCTTATTGGTGGTCTCTTCTTACCTGGTGGACCTGTCGGCGGTGCGATCGCTGGTATGGGCTTATCTATCCTCTCCCAGTCTGAGACGTTTAAACGGATCATGTTTGGGGACAAGGATGAGCAGACTGGCGAACGAGATGGTGGTCTAATCTCTAAGAATCTTCGCGATTCCTTTAAGAAAAATCTTCCCAAGATTGTCAAAGGAGCTGCTGCAGGTGTAGCAGTGAAATTACTTGCTGGCAATATTGGAGGGCCGATTGGAGCTCTTGGCGCAATTCCCAGCATGCTGCTTCCTGGTGGCATCATGGGAGCTGCTCTCATGGGTTCTGCTGGTGCTCTGATGCTGGGCAATGAGAATTTCATGAAGACTCTCTTTGGTGAAAAGGGAGAAGATGGTAAGAGAACAGGCGCTGCTCTGAGCGGTGTCTATAACAAAGTCACGCAAGCCATCAAGGGTGGAAAAGATAAGGCTGGTAAAGATCGAAAAGGTCTTGCTGCTAAACTCTTCTCTGGTCTGAAAGGTGCTGCCGCTGGTGCCGTTACGGCTGCCACGGTTAGTCAGTTGGGCTTGCTCGGTTCGATGCTAACTCCTGGTGGTCTTCTGGGCGGTGCGCTTGTTGGCGCTGCTATCAACATCAGTGGAGTTGGTGAGAAATTTAATCAATTCCTCTTTGGCAAGAAAGATGCGGATGGAAAGGTTATGCAGAATGGCCTTTTCAGTCGCATGGGGAAAGCCTTTGAGATGAATGTAATCGATCCGGCTAAGAACTGGGTCAAGTATACAGGCGAGCAATTTGCCTGGTGGGCTAAGGAAAAAATTGAGGTTCCCTTCCGTCTCGCTTTTGGTCCGATCCTGGATAGTTTTACTGCTGTGAAAGATGCAGCCGTGGAGACTGCTAAGGGCGGTATCAAGGCCATTGCTGAGAAGGTGGGCAATACCATCGTCAATATCCTGAAACCCGTAGGTACTCTATTCAAGAAAGCAGTTCTTGCTCCTCTTGGTAAGGTGGCCGGAGGACTGCTCAGGGGTACTCTCTTTGCGGCCGGATCTCTTGTTGGATCGCCCTTCCAAGCCCTTGCTTTACTGATGTCTGGAAAGCGTCGGAAAGGCCAGAGGAAGTTTGGAGAATTCCTGAAGGGTGATCGAGAAGGAAATCTGCAAGGATACTGGAATCGTCGAAGAGAAGCTGGCGAGAACGTCAACGAACTCGGCGATCGCATCATGTACACACTCGGTACTCTTCCTGGAGTTGGTCAGTTCTTCCGTAATAACGACATGATGGCCGATATTGCGGAGCAGTTTGAGCAGACTCCTGAAGGAAAGGGTATGAATCATCTGGACTGGCTTGGCGCTGGTGCAGATAAGAAGAGATATAAGAGAGCTCGGAAAGCTTCCCGAGCCGAGGAAAAGAGAGAAGCTCGTATTCTGAAACTTCGTCAGCAGTTTGCTGGTGAAGAGCGCTATAACGAAGCTCTGGATTACGGTTTGATGGCACCCGATCAGCTGAAGGCGAGATATAAAGCTCTCCGTAGAGAGGGTATTAATATCTCTTCGCCTGAGGAACTGAAGCAGTTTATCTATCATTATGATGACTGGAAGAATCCTAAGGCTGCTGAAGAGCGGGATGCTAAGAAACCGGAAAATCGTACTGCAAATGCAGTGGAAGAGATTCGTGATATGCTGAAAGGCACACAGGATCTTCAGAGAGAAGCAAATGATATTGCAAGAGCCAATCTTGACGTCAATACTGGTGGTGTCCTCGATACCGAAGATATTGATCCGGGAGATTTGGCCGATGCGATTGACGAAGATGTAGCGGATCAGGTTCAGGAGAGAAAGGCTGGATTCCTTGCGAAAGCATGGGGTAAAGTTCAGACTGCTCTTGGTCTGAAGAAAAAGAAAGAGGAAACTCACGCTGCTGTCACTGGTAATACCAGTGGTGGCGACTTTACCGTGCGAGATGCTAACGGTAATGCGATCCTAGCTCTACCTCCTCATATGGATGAAGAGGAAGAAGCAAATGCTGATGAAGAGGATAGCAGCTCTGGTGGCGGTTTCTTCTCTTCACTGGCTGGTGGTCTTGTCAGTAAATTCCTTGGTGGCGGTATTCTGAAAGCGGGACTGGTAGCTGGCCTTGTGGCAGCCCTTTCCAATGCTGAAGTTCGTACTGCCTTGGGCAATCTGCTTGGCAATGTAATTCAGAAACTCCCCTCTTTCGTTGCTGGTGGTATCAAGGGTCTGGGTAGTGCAATTCTACAGATGCTTGGCCTCAGTAATGGCGAAGATGGAGAGAACGACTATGGCCGTAGTTATGTCGATCCTGAGACGGGAGAGACAAAAACGGTCTTCAATGAGCAACTGGCAACTTCTATGGTTGGTGCTCTTGCCAATCCGAAGGGTGCTGGTAAGGCGATCAGTAAACTTCCCGTTGTCGGTAAGCCAGCTGCTAAGGTTGGAAGTGCCGTTGGTAAAGTTGGCAGTAAGGTCGGAAGTTATGTTTCTGCATCCTGGGGTCTTGCAAAAGACATTACCAAGAAAGAAGTCTCTTCCGAAGGAGCTAATCTTCTGACGAAAGCATTTACCTTCATTCAGAAATGCCTGGATAAGGTTGCCACTTCCAAGCTGGGTAAGTGGGCTGCTCCCGCTATGAATGCAGTGAGTGGCTTTCTGAGTAAGATTACAAAGGGTCTTGCTACAGCAGGCGACGACATTATCAAAATCATTGCATCGAAATCTCCGAAACTTGCAGCGGCTTTAACCAAGGCTGGTGCTACCGTTGCTGGTGGTGCTGCAACTGCTGGTGTTCTCAATGTGGTTCTGGGTGCCTATGGCGCCATAAGTGGCGCTGTGAATGCAGCTAGTATCTTTAAGATCGATTCTGATATGGTCGACTGGAAGATGCGACTCATTTCCGGTGTCTTTGAGGCATTGATGAATGCCACTGGTACTGGTGCCGTTGTCTCTATTATCAACGAAATCACGACTGCTGCTATGGGATTCGATTTCATCCAGCAGCTGGCTCTGACGATTTATCACGTCATGGCCAACGACCAGGAAGATATCGATATCGAGCAGGCTGTCAAAGATTTCGAGCAGGAAGTCAAGAATTATAATGAGGCAAATAATACGGAACTTTCCGTTGATGCCTATAACGACATGAAAAATCAGGGTCTCTTAACGAGAGCCTGGACCGGAATCAAGAACTTCTTCACTGGGAATAAATCTCAAAATCTCTCCCAGTATGAGGTTGACAACTATCAGAGCTCTACCGGAAATGGAATGGGTGCTCTTGGCTATGGCCCCGGGATGCAGAACGATCATCGCTGGGCTAATATGAAGCTGGGCAAATTCCCCAATGGTAGAGATTCGACCATGGCCACTGCTGGTTGTGGTCCGACTGCACTCTCTAATGCTGCAAATCGCTTAGGTCTTGCTGCAACTCCTGGAGCGGTTGGGCGGTATGCCGTTCGTAATGGCTTTATTTCTCAGGGTGGTGCCAATGATGGCCTCTTTGAAGAGGGCGCTCTTGGAATGGGCCTTTCCACTCGTAAGGTTCGTAGTGAGGATGATATCAGAAAGAGCCTGAGAGCAGGTCAACCTGTTATCATGGCTGGTAAGTCCTCTGGCTATGGATCTACTCCCTATACACCTGCAGGTCATATCGTCACGGCGACTGGCCTCGATGGTGCAGGCAACGTGATTATCGATGACCCCATGAGAGGTACTGGTAAGTATCGTCTGAGTGATATGAAAGACAAGATGACTGCTGGATGGTCTGTAGCAAGAGGCTATGGCCTAATTAGTGGTATCTTTGGCAATGCACTCAGTCAGGTTGCTACCAATGTGGGAGCTAAGTTCCTCTCCGATAAGACGGGTATTAGTCTGGAAGAGGCAAAATCTCGTCTGGCTAGTGGAGCCACCGATGATCCTACCAATCCCGATACCTCTTACAACGCTGCCACTGGAACTGTCTCCGTGACAGGAGGAACAGAGCCAGAGCAGAACTGGAACTATCTCACTCAAAATGGTTATAAGCCGAATGCAGCTGCAGCTATTATGGGCTGCTGGCAGCATGAATCGGCCAACAAGGCAAGACGAGTTGAGGGTGACTATTTGAAGAAGTTCCCCGGTATTGATACCGTGCTTGCTTCTAATAAGGCCCTTAATGACTACACAACCAACGTCCTCTTCCCCGCTTATGCCAATAGCAATATTAGCATCAATAAGTCGGCTTATAGAGGAACGGATGGAAACTACTATCCTGGTATTGGGCTGGCCCAGTGGACTGGTCCTCGTGGATACAATCTTTTCAACTTCGCGAGATCTCGTGGCTTGAACTGGGCGGATCAGGGCACACAGCTGGAGTTCTTTAATTCCGAAGTGATGGCCGGATCTCGAATCAATAAGAATACTCTGAATGTGAAGCCGACAGTCGATGAAGCTACCAAATACTTCCTCGATTACTTCGAGCAGCATGCCGGCTATTCTGATAAGAATCCATCTCAGTTCAATAAGAGATTGGCTTCTGCAAAGGCATATCTCAATAAATATGGTGCTGCCACTGGCTATGGCTTACTGGACGCTATGTTTGGTAATACCATGAGCTCTCTGGCAAGTGGTGTTGGCACTAAGATTCTCTCCAATGTCCTCGGTATTAGCGAGGAAGAAGCGGCCCAGAGATACAATGGGACTTCCTCTACTTCTGCCGATGCCTCTGGTACTTCCAGTGGTGGAACTGGCAGTGGTCTGGTGTTCCCCTCTACTGGTAACGCTCAAGAAGATCAGAAGAGACTGGTCAAACAGATGGATTCCATCAAGGGTACTCTGCAGTATTCTCTGGCTGGCAATAAGCAGGATCCCGATAAGGGCGCTGCATCTTGTGCTTCCACCGTTGCGTGGGCATACAATAAGGTGCTTGGCTTCAAACCCGGTGGTTCTAGATTTGCTAGCTCTACTGGTCAGTCTACTGATCCCAACTTTACCACCGTTTATCAGAACGATGGTACTCCGTTGGATCCAAGTGTCCTTCAGCCTGGTGACATTGTCTATCAGAACTGGGATACGACCAAATACAACGGAACCGTTCAGCATACTGAGATGTATGCTGGCAATGGGCAGGATCTGTCTCATGGTGGTAACCCCACTCCTGGTCCTACCTACAAAAATCTCAACGACTATCGTATCAAGCATACCATGCTGGTTCGACGTTATACTCCCTTCATTGATGCGGGTGATGATACTCAGACAGGTACTCTGTCTAAGGGTGGGAGATCTGCAGCCAATGGAAAGCTCGTCGGCAATGGCTTTGGTATGGGTGCCTTCAACGTTGCAAGAGCTGGTCAGTATCAGCACAACGATCGTCTAGCTACTGGCTATGGTCCTGGTGTTGAAGTCTCTGCATTTGGTGGATCGACTCAGGGCGTGGAAAGCAGACTCGATGTCATCATCAATCTGCTTCGCTCTCTTGTCAATAAGAAGCCCGGTGCAGCAACTACCACAAACAATCTCAACGTCAACTACGGCTCTGGTGATACCAAAGTTACCAAGCCTACCGTGGTTGTCAATCAGGTGCAGGATCGCCAGTTAGGCGAACGAGATGCGCAGAATGAATATCTTCGTTCTCAGCATCGAAAGCTCGCCATGGCCATCCACAGCTAAACATCAAAGAGAGGATCTAGGAAATTCCTAGATCCTCTCAAAATTACCCTCAAAAACACGCCCTTAATCTGGAGGTGAACCTTTAATGGCAACTAGCCTCAACACAATTGATCATTTTAAAACGACCACAATGGCCACCGTCTATCAGATCCTTCCCGGAGATACTCCCATTACCATGGGTTTCATGTACAGCGGGAAAATCGTTCAGTTTAAAGACCTGGTAACGGTGAATGGCGTCCAGTATGGATGCATGAATAACTATGGTGGAGCTTCCTTTACGGTAAATGGCACTGGCGAAACTAGAAGCGCCTATGGCTATTACCTTTCAGCTCGCCAGGTTGTGGCCACTGATGAAAATGCAAAATCTTCCAATACCTATACCGATTCTAATGGTAATACCAATTATGTCGGTAATATTGAGGTGCTGGCTACTCGAGAAACTTACTATGTCAAGCAGGGAAGCACTCTTCCCGTATTGAATGGTCCTGGTACTACTTACACCTCTACGGGAACGAGAAGTGCTGGTACCAAAATCTCTATTTATGCAACCTGCATAGATACGGACAGTGGAAATACCTATGGTGCACTGAACTCTTCGTTGACCTCTTGGGTTTATATCAGAAATTCAAGTGGCACGTTGAATAATGCACTAACTCTGGATTCTAGCACCGTTGGAAAAGCGGGTCGTCCTAATGCATCCAGCTCTTTGACACCAAAGGTAAACGCCTACGGCAATGTCACTGACGCTTCGGACGAAACATACATCAGCGTCAGGGATGCGTTACATCAGATGAATTCCACATCATATGCAGATGCTGATACAGAATCTTTAGAAGGTCTGCATAATATGCAGTATGTAATTGGGATTCCTCCCAAGATTACTAGGACTGCAGACATTCCTTATCTGGAGAATGCCTCTCCTTCCAATAACTTCGGCCGTTGTTACACCGAGATGTTTATGATGGCCAATACTCTTTTCTCCATTCAGCCCTGTAAAGTCAAATACTTGCCTGGCATGAATGACGACGATAAGAGTTCTTTCTTCAACTATCTGGCTGATGCTGTTGGTAATCTGGGAGATGATAAGGATCTTCAGGGTGAAAATGGCATTGATTTGAGCGGCCAGCTCTTTGAAGCACAGCCCGACTATAATAACTACATCAATACCGTCAATCTGCTTGCTCGAGCCATGGCAATTTATATGGGCATTGGTGACCATACTTACATGAATACCAATCACCGCTATAAATACATGGACTACTCCTTCTACAAGATGCAGAATTACGGGAATGAGAGCCGTAGTATCTTTGGACGGATTGCCGATACCGTCAGAGCAACTCCTAGTCGTCTGGTAACTTCCGTTATCAATGATGACACCTATGTCCATTTCTACATGACGGCAGATGGAACCTCTGTCAACGAGGATCTCTCCGTCTCTACCAAGTCTACCGGCTTGGAGTCTCTATTCAATACGCAGTTCTCAGAGCTGGCACAGGAGATTCAGTTCCTGAGTGGTGGTAGTGTCGGTGCTGCTGGCAGCTTCGATTCCATCGTACAGGATGTGGCAAATGGCATTCAGGATATGGGCTCTGGTATGGGCGATATGATTGCCAATATCGTGAAGTATGGCGGTAACTACCTGAAGGGTGGTCGTCTGGTCTTTCCGCAGATGATGGACGACTGCACGTACTCTCGTTCTTATACAGGTACTTGCCGATTCATCTCTCCATCTGGAGACCCCGAAGCCATCTTCCTGAATTGCTATCTCCCTCTCTGTTATCTGCTTCCCTATGTGATCCCTCAGATGCTGTCCGATAACATGTATACCTATCCTTTCCTGGCTCGTGTGAATGCGAAGGGCCTGTATCATTGCGATCTTGCCGCTATCACAGGACTGAAGATCCAGAGAGGTGGCCAGGATGGTACACAGTGGACTGCCGATGGTTTACCTTTTGAAGTCGATGTCAGTTTTGACATCACTCCTCTTTACTCTAAGCTTATGGTGGCTTCTGCTCGTCATCCGATTCTCTTCCTGAGTAATACCGCTTTACATGAGTACCTTGGTGCTATGTGCGGTGTTTCTTTCACAGGAAATGGCATTGAATTGAAGTTGGCTACTGTGAAAGCCCTTCTCGGAAGTTATTTGGCCGATACCATTCCGTCTATGCTTCGAGGATATTATTCTTCGGGTGTGGCGAATTGGCTTCGTAAGCTGATGACTTTCCAGTAAACAAATTCTATCGGAAAGGAAGAATTTACAATGAGCCTGAAACCTGGTGGCGTAACTGCTCATATCGATTGCATGATCGTGTCTGGCTTCCCCGGTATTGGTAAGACCTCTACCTGGAAGCAGATGAAGCACGATTATATCGGAGCGAGAGCTGTGGATATGGACGTAAAGGACTACGGGACTACCAACGGCATTAACGTGGCAGACCCCGCTGAGTATGTCCGGAAGGTCCAGGAGGCAGCCAAGGAAAACGCATGTATCTTCGTGACTTCTGACCCCACTGTCCGTCTGAAATTGCGCGAAGCTCATCTCTTCTATATCGTGGTGGCTCCGGAATTTCCTCCTGCTCTGGCGGAGAAGATTCCGCACTACCGCCCCGATCCTATGATGAGAGCGCAGTACATGCAGAGATTCAAGGATAACCTTGGATACAACTCTATGTGCGCTCAAACACTGGATGGTAAGGGATACGAAGATGCTCTGATGGATCTTTTCAATGACCCGATGCCGCACTTCGTCACTCCTGTACTGAATAAGCAGGTCCTCGATCAGTTCTGGATGATGGTGGAACAGATGACGCGTCAGACTGTTTCTCCGGGTCAGCTGATGGGTATGGGCCAGCAGCCGAAACCTCCGATGTTTGGCAAGTAACTTTTCTTTTTGGCGGTGATTACCCTCTATGGCTAAGAAGCACCGTAAAACTCTCAGCAAATACGAAGAAGAATACAACATAAAATACGGAGGGATTCCTTCAGATGAGGAATCCCTCCGTCAATATGCCCTTGAGAAATTTCCCTATTCCCAGAAGAAAATGGATCAGGCGTTAGAGCGTATTTCAAAGCTTCGGTGGAAACGAGTGGAGTTTGTGCTCTTCTTAATCCCCACTCCAACGCCTCGACCACGCTATGACGGGAATCATTTCTATGTCAAGGGTGCTGCTCAAAATAAGAAATTGATCCGTAAGTTTATAGAGAGACATATTCTCTATACTAGAACGGAGATTTCCATCAACGCTTATCTACCAACACCCACTTCCGCTATGAATAATGTGGAGATCAACCTTGCAGAGCAAGGGAAGATCGTTCCAGTGGGCACTTCCGATGTAGATAACTTGATGAAGACCTATCTTGATATGATTCAGGGTCATCTTCTCCTCAATGATAACATTGTAACCAAGGGCACCTTGGAGAAATTCTATTCTTTAAAGCCCAGATTGGAGATTAAAATTCGATATCAAACCGATTTTGATTCCCGTTACAATGAGAGAAGAATCACCCATTCTAAGTCCTATCAAGAGGAATTTGGGAAGCCTGAATAAATATATATCATTTTTACGACGAAAGGATAGACGAATTAGTTTGTCCTTTCGTCGTTTTTAACTCTTAAAAATCTTTATGGAAGGAAGGAAACTATCATGGTTGAAAGAATGACAGTTACCCAGGCTCTGGTTGAGCTGAAGCTCCTCGATGCAAGAATTTGCAAGAAGATCGATGAGAGCGCCACATTCGCAGTTGCCCTGAACACAAAGACGGATCCGAGAAAGCCGGAGGATCTCGAGAAGAACATCAAAGCAGCGTATCAGTCTGTGTCTGATATGATCGATCGTCGTGATGCGATCAAACGTGCGGTGGTTCTCTCCAACGCCACCAAAACGATCGAGATCAAGCTCGGCGGCAATATGAAGAGATTCACACTCGCTGAAATCATCGACATGAAAAACGCCGGCATCGGCTACCGCGCTCGTCTGGTGCGGAAGCTCATCTCCGATGGCAATGATGCTCTGCGTACATACCGGTCTCTGTACGAGGCTGTGAATAAGCAGGCTCTGGCCATCGCTGCCGCTGCTCAGTCTCAGCCGAAGATCACTCCTGAGGAGGCTGCCAACCTCAGCATCTATCAGGAGTACATGGAGGCCAACAAGATCACGATGGTGGATCCGCTGGATGTCGGCAAGCTCGCAGAGCAGCTGGACAACGAGATCAGCGATTTCCAGTCCATCATCGATACGACCCTGAGCGTGGTGAATGCCACGACTGAGATCACAGTTCGTTATGGTGCTGATGCGGGCACCGAGAACGAGCCGGAGACTCTGGAGGGCGTGGTAAGCGTGGTTGAGTAATCAACCACGCCCCAAATAATTTAACTAATAAAACACGAGAATTCCCGACGTGCCGAATTATCCGAGAATTGATGGAGGTTTTCAGAGGACTCTACCCATAAAGTCTTCACCGTATATAACGCTGGACGAAAAACTCCGGTAGTTAAAATACAGCGGCCTGTTAAGCCGTGATTGTTATTCATGATGAGAGCGCGCGATGCTTTCACCATACTGAAAGAATAGGGAATTCTTTCAAAATGAATTAACCCTTAACTTTTAGGATTTATACGGTTAACGATTAACGCTCTTATGAAGAATCAACGATAAACCCATAGCATTTAGCGATCGATAAAATCCACTATTATGGGTTACGCTACCATCAGGCATTCGGATCCCCAGTGGCTGGCACGCCGGGAATTTCTCTATCATGCAAGCATCCTCGAGCAATATGAGAAGAAAGGAGATGTTCTTGACAATGCTCGAAAATGTGAATCCTATCTATCTGAATACCAAAGGCGGCGATAGCATTGTGCTCTATCCGCTGAGTCCCGATTCCTATTTGAAAGAGACCTATGTCGGTCACGACCTTCAAGGGCAGCTCCGTTCTGCTCAGCAGGTGAAAGGTCCCTGGACCAGAGATGGTTTGACCTTTGACGACGTCCGTATCTACTTCCAGTATCTGCTACTCAACGCTGGGTATAAGCAGTACGACTTCCAGTTGAACGCTAGCTGAGGCTAGCGTTTTCTTTTTAGCAAAAGGGAATAAAGTTGTAAGTTGGGTACCATATCTGCCTTACTGCACTGGCACGCGTAAGTTCGGCGCGGAAGTCGCAGCAGTGTCAGCGAATTAGAATGAAGCCTTGGATAGGTTTATTAAAAGAAATCGGATGCCAAGTTGATATGGAACGGCAGTCCTGAAAAGTTCCGAGGTGGGTTGCCTCAGCTATGGCCCAGTAGCACATTGCTCAATTTCATGAGGCGAGGAAGTCGAGTTCTAGGTGAGGTGCTGGCAGATTCATTTCTAGGCCGGCGAGTAGTGATACGAACTTTGCTGCGAAAAGCCATAGTCGATACATGCCTGATCTACTTCTGATTGTGATGATGAGGCGCCCATTGTGACCTTTCAAAGATCCAGTAGCAAAATACTGCTACTGGATCTTTCTTTTTTGCCGTATTTTCGAGGGTATTTTAACCTATATCATTCCTATGAAGACAAAGGGAAGAAGACGAAGAACTGATCTGATTCTAAATTTAACTTTTAATGTCTTCAGAAAGGAAATCATTATGAAGAACTCTAGCAAAGAAATCCTGAAGGGCGCTGGCATTATGTTTGGTGGTGTGGCTACAATGGGAGCCGGCACCGTTATGGTGGTTCTCGGTGTGGGAACCATCAAATCCAGTGCGATCAAGAGCGGTGCACTGATGTGCGCTGCTGGCGTCGCTGCCGCAGGCACGGGTATCGCAACCGTCATGCACGGTACAAAGACGATGCTCGACAGTTGGGATTAAAAAGAAAGGTTCCCTTATGGGAACCTTTCTTTTTGTCGTTATTTCTTAGTGCTGTCGAAGTAGGTCTTACCAGACCGAGAGTCCGTCACCAGGATGGGTTTATCCAGATTCATCATCTTGGAGCTCTTCAGAGTAGTCACGGCATAATCAACCAGATTACCCATCAGAGCAGATTCCAGAACGATGGTGGACTTACCAACGACATTGTGACGAGCATCAAAAGCCTCGACTGCGATGTACTTGCTAGATCCCTGAGGATCCACCTTGCAGCGCAGAGAAACCACATTGGGCTTTCTGCCAAGCAGGTTTGCAGAGCGATCGAACTTCATCAGATCTCTCGTCCTCTTCAAAGTATCGCTGTAAGACTCCACTGCGATCTTAGCAGGCTGAGCCTTGGCGATGTCTTCGTCTCTCCGACGATCGATCATGGTCTGAATGGCTTCAATGGCCTTATTGATCTCGGCACGAGCAGCCTCAAAGCCAGGAGCGGCCATCTTCTCACGAACGATATCCAGATTCTGCTGCAGTGCATCAACGTCCTGAGCGGTATCAGCCTTACGGAGCTGATTGGCTGCAGAATCGATCATATTCTGAATCATGCCCTTGAAGACGCCCATATCCAGAGAAACACGATTCTTGACGGGAAGAGTCTCGTCCACGAAATCACGGATCTCTTTCAGCTTGGGGCAATACAGGTTCATGGAATTCAGAGTTTCGAAGAAGGTATAGATGATGGAAGCAACCAGCAGGGAATTGCCCAGAGCGGCTTCCTGATTCGGAGCAGCTGGCGCCGGAGTAGCATTGGGAGCATCCGGAGCATCGGGAACACCCGCAGACTCAAAGGCGTACAGGCCGATGGATTCCACGACAGAATCGAAGTTCTTCGTCCCATGAGACTTAAAGACATCGAAGGTATCGTGCTTGGTCACATCGGTCATGGTCTTGAAGGGAATTGTATCATAGGATTCGGTCGTGCCGAGCATGCTTTCATAGGCAAGCTCCTGCAGACGAGAGAAGACAGAGGAATGCTTGGGGTGATTACGCTCACCAGCCAGAGCCTTCATATAGCTCTCAAAAGCTTCCTGAGCCTTCTTGGGATCAGAGGTGCCTCTGACTGCTTCCGTATGCATGCCCTGCTGGCCAACCTGAGCACTCGCCTTATGATCAACAGCTTTCTTTACGGGATCCTTATTGGATTCCTCCTGCTGATGCTTGGGGCAAGGGCAAGCCATGCCGATCTGCATGCCGGTGATATTCTTTGCAGGATCCTTTTGAGACTGATTCTGCACATCCGTGAAATAGCTCTCATTGCCGAGAGAATTCATGGTCTGGGCAATATTCTCAGCCTTCTGGCCAATGTCGGCTCCGGTGGGAGCGTCGTTATTGGCCTGCATATCGTTGATATCCTGATCGGGAGCTTCGCTCTGGGTATCAGGACCATTGGGAGCATCACCCTGAGGCTCTGTAGAGATCTCCACCTCAGGATCATCAGAGGTGGTATTAAGAGCATTTTTCAGCTCATTCTCCAGCTCCGCATCCTTCTGATAGGCTTCCTTCTCTTCCTTAATGACATCCAGCGTTTTCTTCTGGATCATTTTCGTCAGAGATTCGGGGGTCAGAGAAGCGGCGTTCTTGGAAAAACGAGCATATTCTGCAGGAGTCAGAGTAACCGCCTTGGCTTCATTCAGAAGATCCTTGTCATTGCCAGTGTTTTCCTTCAGAATGCGAGCAGTCACGTCCTGAGCAGCTTCCATGCAGATAGCCTTCATCTTCTTCAGGTAGCCCTTCTTCACGGGATCCTTTGCAGATTCAATCGCCTGATCGAGCAGACGATAACTGCCGAGATCTTCCAGGCACTCATTGGCATAACGCACGAATCCCTGGGTCAGATCATCGTTCAGCTCATTCTCTGCAATAGGAAGACCTCCAATGAAAGCCTCTGTCACAATTGCTTTGAACGTCATATCCATGACTTGGTCACGGATTTTCCGTTCGACGACAGAAGTGTCCAACATTGTGTATTCCTCCTTATTTTAAGGATAAAATGGATTTTGCTAGGGTTATCAACTTGTGCGGGGATTGCCGTATCTCGCCTCATTTTCACCTGTATATTATTACTATGAAGAAGATAGAGTCGTCGTAGTTCAGTTGGTAGAACGCCAACCTAAATCGTTGGAAGTCGTGGGTTCGAATCCCACCGCGGGCCCTTCGGGGCCCGCTCTATCTTTTTGATTTTAAATCCCTCTAGAGGCTTTTTCTTTTGCCTCTAGAGGGATTTGAAGGTTATTCGTTATTGAGGATCTGGATACCGATCTTGGGTCTCGTAGTACCGTTGACCGTCTCTCTGATGATATTGAGGAATTCAGGCACAAAGCTATCAGCTTTCACAGTAGCCAGAATCTCATCATCAGACATGATTGTGATTCTCTGTGCAGAGTAGTCGTAATTATTGATGCCGTAATACTCCATATAGAGAATTTCATCGAAGTTGGCCTTGGCACCAGCAACGACGTTCATGATGTAGAGATCGATACCGTTACCCACCATCTCATCGGTAGCTTCGATCTGCTCCTTGATGTAGGTACGGAAGTTATCACGGAAAACATCCACCGTGATCGGGAAGTTGACCGCAATACCGAAGTTGAGCGTAATATTGACAGAATCCAAGACAGAAAGATTCTGCTTGCTGCCAATCTTGTAGAACTTGGATTTGCCGTAGGTATTATAGAACTTCATGTCAATACCGAAGGCATTCTCCAGATTCCAGATCACTTGCTCAATTTCATCGTAATGGCTTGCCAATCTTTCAATCAGCAAATCCTCATTGGTGCTTACCTTGATCCAGTTAGCAGATACGACGGGGCAGTTTCTTAGACGATAGAGGAAGTTGCTGCCATACTCTCCTTCAGCGGGAGGATATGTCGTATCAGGTGGTTCAGGCTCAGGTTCAATTGGGTCTTCAGGCTCATAAGGTTCATCAGACCCCGTTTCCTTATCCAGAGTCAGATATCTCCCATCATACCGATCATCCTGGTCTTCCACGACCTTGAATCTCATATGATCGTGGGTACGTAGATAGATCGTATTGGGATCCATGGGATGTTCACCTGCCTCTGCAGGCGGATGATCGGGATCAGGCTCCGGTTCAGGATCTGGCTCGGGAGTATCTCCACCTTCACTGGGACGCTCAATGGCATCCAGGAAACCTCTGGCATTATCCAGAGACTTGGTCAGAGTGATGGTATCATCGTCGAAAAGCTCGTAGGTATTGGTAAAGGTATACCCGGCCACATAAGCAAATGAAGAATACTCATGGGCAGGGTTTCTGGTTGCTTCACTCAAACCATCATCTTCTCGATACTGATAGAAAGCATGGAGTGCCATGGAAAGGCCATCAATGGGAATGGAGATGGGATGCGTATGACCATCGCTACCATCCTGCAGAGGGATACCATCCTGAATCTGCATAATGGAAGAGGAGTCGATCATATCATCGGTGGTGATGTATGCTCTGAAGACGTAGTAAGGAGAACTGGTAGAAGTTTCTGCATGAGCTTCTTCCAAGGTGAAAGGAATATACCGATGTGCCTGGGATGCCATCAGTTCATTCAGATCCATGATCAGGCGGATTCTGCCAAGATCCTTCGGCTTTGCGATAGCAAGCACGTCGTTCTTGGTAATCCGATCGCCTACTTCGAACTGAAGATCATATCCGGGGAAGTAGTCAAAGTCCACGTAGGTATACTCGAGATTCGAGATCAGAGTGGGGCCATTTTCCATATCCGTCGGACATTCGGGGCACTCCATCGGCTCTCCGTTTTCATCCAGGAAGTTATTCTCCTTGGCTTTATTCCACTCATCCACCGTCATACGATAACCGCATTTGGGGCAGACGTAGAAATAGTCATCCACCTTCTCGATATAAGAGGAGATTTGAATGGTCTCAGTTTTCTCATCTTCGGGAATATCGGTGGAGATGGTTGGATCATCAGTGTATTCGATAGTGGCGTAAACGGCAGTCCCGTTGTGTTCAATGGACTTGACATATCCATTGTGAAGAGCCACGATATTATTGTCTCGCTTCACAAAGATCGTCTCGTCGTTCACTTCCACAGAGGGAGAAATGATGACAGAGAAGCGATAGAAATTTTCACCAGCAATGGCATTTCTCTCGATCTTGAAGTTCTTGGCAATAAACTGAACGATGGATTCGTCGTTGACCGCCGTGTAGGACAGATCGTGATATGCCTGGCAGGAGTTCATGTAATATCCTGCCATGAAGTTGTCGATGGAAACGGAAATCAGATATGGATTGGTGAAAATGAACTTGTAATCAGTAAACTGTGCTTTCTCTGCGCCACAGACCGGACAGACATATTCCGCAGGTTCCTGGGTGAAATCATCTCCCGTATAGTGGTACCCACACTGAGAGCAGACATACTGACCAGCATCAGAGTCATATCCGCTCAGATCATCACTCATCTGAATTTCGTGGATTCTCTTGATGACGTATTTATCCTCTTCATTCTTTTTGTAAGTGAAGAGAGCTCCAGGTTTAATGATGAACCGTTTGACTGCTTCACTATACAAATCGAAATCCTGCTGATCCTGAAGAGGATCCAGCTCCACATCCAGAGTATTGGTAGGAACGACGTTATTGGCACTATCCTTCATCAGCAAGAAAGCACCATAGAGACGAATGAACGCATCATCTCTCTTCTTAACAAATTTGAATTTGTCATTGGTACCTTCCATGAGCTGATCGAAGTACAGCTGAAGGTCATTCACCGTGATGTAGGAGTGGTTGGTAGCATAAGCTCTCATCACCTGAGTTCTGAATTCCTCTTTGGTAATGAGATCCTTACCACCCGTAGAAGCTCCATCTACTGTACCAAAGACAGGCACCTGACTATTGTACGAATAGCGAGTAGAGGAGTTTTCCGAAACGATATCTGACTCATAAGAGTCAAAGTTGCCACCGGTGCCCAGAGTTGTCGCAATCTCAATCTCAATGGTGGAGTTGAGCCGAGGAACGAAGTAAGCATTGGCCGGGAAGGTCAGGCGAATCGTTCCTTCATCCACCAGCTGATACCAGCAGAAGGGAACTTTGGGAATGGTGGAGTCAACCAGATACTTCTCCAGCTGTACTCTAGCAGAAGCGTCGTTCTCACGATAAAACACTTCGAAGTTGGCCAGAGTACCATCATAGGAGAAATCCATAGTAACCGTATTGACTACGGAATTGGATGTCACCAGAGAAGACAGATACGTCTTGTAGATCTGCCGCATTTTAGCAGCAATGATCAGATAGTCTGTCCCTCTGTAGTTCATGACCTTATTAGGCAGATATCTCTCGTTGGATGTAGAAAGAGAGTTATTGATATAGAAATCATAGTGGGTCGTATGAGCATACTTCCCATTCTCTTTCTGGACAGAGAGAATTTCCACCGGATAATCCAGCATGAAAGGAATATCATCTACGTAAGCGATGAAAGTATCATCCAGTACGAAGGTATGGAGATTTTCATTCTGCTCACCGTATTTGAGGATATCACTTTGCTGAATCATCAGAAGGATCGTAGCGGTAGCAGGAGTGGCCATGGGTGCCTGCATCTCTCTAGCAGCGGCATGCCGATAGAGGGACTTCATGTACTGGGCCGTATTGGGATAGAACTCCCGTCTTGCCACCATCATACCATGGACCATGTCCTCTGTGGTGGTGCCCATCATATCGTTGAGCAAACCCAGAGTACCAGCCCTGTAGGTATTGACGTTATCCATTTCGAAATAGCGAGGAGCCATATTGGTGATCCAGTAATTCACCATTTCAGCTGCACTCGCATAGGACTTTACATTTTCATTGGTTGCCAAGTTATTTCACCTAGCTTTCTTTACCGATTGCGATCGGAGTTATTTGTGAGATAATCGGAAAGAGATTTGGTTGTATTCTGAGACCTTGAACCGGTATACCGATAAGTGGTATTGATGCCGGTCTGGTTTCTGCTGTTTACAACCTGAGAGCGGTAAGCATTGGAGTTGGTGACAGCAGTCTGGTAGTTGGTCAAAGTGGGTCTTCTCTTGGACATATTGCCAATTCTGCCTACAGATCTGGGATACCATTTCAGCTTCAAGCCGTGCTCGTCTGTAGTAGTCTCCAGATAGGGATTGCCAACCAGAGCATCCGTTACCATGCCGTAAGTCTCATTGTAAATATCGACAAAGGCTTCTCCAAAACGAGCTCTGGAGTTATTATTGAAATCTTCCACGATACGAGGCTCCAGACACTCCACCATCATGTAGTTGAAGGTGATGGAAACCTTATTTTCCACATTGGAACGGAGATTGTGGCTGAGATTACTGACAGGAACTGCAATGGGATAGCAGCCTGTATATTTGGCGTAATACAACACCTTCTCCGAAGTGGGATCGCAGATGATTTCATACACGGAGCACATGAAGTCATAGGTATTGGAAACGAGATGCTGCCTGCTGACCTTCATTTTATTCTTAATCACGGCATCCATGTAGTAGATCCAGAACTGGAAGAGCTTCGTAATTCTCAGATCTTCATCTTCACGGAAGGTGATATCGAACTGACCTCCGGTAATACTCTCATTGGTGACGGTGGGATAGGTGTATTTATAGCTGTAGAAGGGAATGGTGAAGTCGGAAGTTCTGATCTGGTAATCAGGTAACTGCAAACTCTCCGTTCTACCCTGCAGATAGGGAATGAAGTCGTGGTCGTAAGAGAATCCCTCTGTCAGCATATAGACAATTTCAGGATTATTCATCCAGAGATACTTCAGACGATCGTCTCCAAAGTTATCGGCAGAGAGCATTTCCGAAGCCTTACCAGAACTCGCATATCCACCATCGGAATCTCCCAGAAGATTGAGCTCAGGCCTGGTGATAAAGACATATGTCTTCAAATCGGCAGGCATCTCCATATCAGGGAAGATTGCATAGAACCGATTGAAGTTATCCATAGCAAGGGTTTCTGTCAATCCATTGGTTGTGCTCCATTTCGTCAGCATATTGTGGAGCGTTCGCATCTCCGTATCTGTGAAATGGTGCGTCGAACCATTGGCGAGTCTCCCTGTATAACCAGCATATTGAAAGGTCTCAGAGGTACTAGGCTGTACAACCAGCGGATTTGGATCCACGATTTGTATCGGCATAGTCTTGGTTCACCTCTTTCAAGTTAAGAAGATTCAGAACGAATGGCTTCCTAATTCAGCCATTCGTTCTGTTCGCCATTTAGCCTTCTGTTTTTGGTGGACGAATTTGACAATATATCATGACTGTGGTTGAATGAAGAAAGAAATTTTTAACAGCGCCCATCCTTTGAAGTCCTCTTAGTCATAAAAGCGTTTATGGAAAGGAGGAAACGCAAGATGTTTGCAAAGCTTGCGACACTGGCAAAGGCAGGCCTGAAGCTTCTGGAGAATGCTCCGGTTGGTGGTCTGATCAAAGCTGGTGTACTGATTGGCGTTGCTGGTTTCACTTGCTGGGTGATGATCAAGCGCACTCTGAAGATGCGCAAGGAAGCTCAGGAGTCTGAGAGCGGTCTGTTCCGTTCTCCTGTGGACGACCTGCTGAATAATAACTATGTGGCCAATCCCGATGCTTATGATGATCTGGATCCGGAAGCTCGTCGGATCTGCAAGGAGCTGAATAAGTCTTGGAAGAAGTCTCGGAAATCCAAGAAAAAGAAAGCTTCTAAGAAGGAGCGGGCACCCAAGGTGGTGTCTCTTTTCAACGACGATGCCGATCCGAATCTGTTTGATCCTGATGCCGAAGAAGACGAAAATGAAGAGAAGGAGGTGGGAGATGCGCCACGCCCCACTTCTGTCCTCGACATGCTGATTGCCGATGATACGAAGAGGGCGAAGCGGTCTGCCAATCCCGATCGGGTTCGCCGGATTCGGAAGAATATCAGAAAGCGGAAGGAAACCGCCAGAGAAAAGATGAGAGTCCTCTGCCAGGAGTGGAAGGATTCTGGCTGTGCAGATGCCAGGGCTTTCCGTGCGAAAGTGGATCAGATTGCCAGAGACCTGAATCTGCCTGTGGACGATCTGGATGATGACATTCCCGATTCGTTCAAGGAAGCGCATCCCTCTCTGTTTTGAGTAACCGATAGAGAAACGGTTCGGAAGGGTATGAGACGTATCTCATACCCTTCCGATAAAATCTTCTATTTTCATCTTTCTTTTTGTCAGAATCCCGTAAGTTACCGAAGTTTATGAGCCCCAAAAACAGTGCCATAACTTTGGAAACCCTTAAAGTATAATCAATTCCTGAAGAAAGGGGTTTGTGAATATCAATGGCTAATTCGACTGATTGGAGCACCAATGCTCAGGATGTCGTGAAGTTTGCTCGGCTGATTCACAAGCAGTATGGGCGTAATAGCCTGACTCGGTCAGCCAAGGACACCATTGCACAGTTCCCGGTGATTTTCTCTGGAGACATTCCTGCAGACGACTCCGTGATCATTGCAAAGGCACTGGAAGCCCAGTATGCTGCTCTTCTGGTGAGTGTCATCTCTGCGAATTCTGATTTTGACCGCTCCGTGTATCCGAATGCTACTGACTACTTGAAGACGTTCCACAATAACAGCGCGTTCCCGTCTCTGCTCAGAGCGATCGATTCTCAGCTCCCTGAGAATGAATCCGTTCTGGACTCCGTAATCGAGAGCGCTACCACTATGTATGATCTCGAGAAACTGGTTGATACGGATCTGGTGATGGAATCTACCTTCTCCAATGACCGTTTCAATCAATCTACTCTAAATCATGCGTACAAACCCGAGTACGCTACGCAGAGAGCTATGGAATCTGTGGTGAATAACCTCAGAAAGATCCATACTCCTGCTATGGAAGACGCCACCGACGATATGCTTGGCGGTCTTGGTGCTTCCAGATCCGGTCGTCTGACCAAGGATTACTACGGTGCACCCACCAAGGCCGATAAGGTACAGCAGACCATTCAGAAGAATGTCCCTCTGTACTATGAAGAGGATGATGGTATCCATAAGAAGGGTGATCCCATCATCGATCCCAAGACTGGTAAGCAGATGAGGGGCGATAAGGTCACCAAGGGTGAAGTTCTTCGCGCTCCGGCTGTTACTGGCCGTCAGGAGCTGATCAGAAACGATCGTCTGAGCTCTCTGGAACCCACTCTGATCAATCTGCAGCTGAATTCTCATCATGGTGATGGCGCCTCTGTCATCACGCATAATGTCGTGATGGGTGTGAAGGCCGTTCCCTCTGTCATTCCTGCCAATCTCATGGTGAGCAATCTTGCCGAGGGTGTAAATAACTCCCGCGGGATGTTCAAGATTGTGCAGTGGACTGAGGGTAATCTGCGCTTTGTTCGCGATTTGATCTTTGGTATTCGAAATGCCAAGGAAGATGCCGTTGCCAATAAGGACATGAAGCACTGGCTTCGCGCTTTGAAGAATCGGAAGTATTCCGATGCTGCTGGTAAGTTTGTCTCTGGTACTGGCAATCCGCCCATGGTGACAATCGTTACCACTTCCTATGAGGTGGCCAAGGTTGCGGAAGCCACTGGCATGGATCTGAATGATGAATACACGGCAGTCAAGCTGATCTCCAAGTATTTCCTGCTTGGTTTCCTGATCTACGATACTGACTCTGGCAAGCTGAAGGCAATGTTTGATGGTGATACCAAGTTCACGGCCACCACCATCTCCGGTCTGAAGACGAAACAGCAGAAGGATCTGGATCTGATGCAGTATTCTCAGTTCATCCGTGCTGCTGGTAGAATGTGAGGTGGATAGAGATGACGAAAGCATATCAGATTGCCTATGAGAGCTTTGGAATGTTTGCAATGGATCAGCCTCCCGCTGATCGCATGAGCTATCGTTCCGTTGCTATGGAGGCGATCAATGGCCCCGATGCTGGTATGGTAATGGATAAGCTCTATCAGAGCCTCATGTCCCGCTCCAGCGTCAACTTCGGTAAGATCCCCGAGTCCAACGGCGATCTGACCCGGTTCGTAAAGTATAAGACGATTGCAGAATCTCTGACTCTGCTGGATCGTCAGATTGGTGACCGCAATATCAAGGAGCTGAAGCTGGCCCATGATCTGCACGATGCTATCATCAAGTGCAGAGAGGATTTTACTTACGGCTTCAAAACTGATTCCCAGTTCATCAAAGTCACCTATAATACCATGGTCTATGCTCTGTGTGAGCTGATTAATCTCTGTATTGCGATCTATGTGGATAGCCTGAAGGCTGGCGCTGAAGGAAAGCCCTTTATGCCTGAGGACTACAGCAATCTGCTGGTCGTGCAGAATTGTAGAAAGTTCGTGGAAATGGTTCGTTCCGGTGAATGGGCTGCTACCATGCTGACTATTAAGAAGGATGGACGCAATTTCTTCGGACCCCAGTTCAGTGTGACCATCAATAACCTCAGTGGTGCTGTGGGCAGAGGTGCTGGCGCCGCTGGTGCTGGCATTGCTGCAGTGGCTGCTGCAGGCGCTAAAGCTGGAGCAGATGTTTCTACTCCTGCAAAGCTTGGCGCCTATGTCATTCAGGGTATCAAGGGTATGTCTATGCCCAAGCGGGTCATGGCTGCCATCGTGGCTATCATCGGCCTGATCATCATTGCTCGCTTCATCCTGTTTGGCTTCTATAAGGGAGCTTACAAGCTGAGTGAGATCCTGGATGACCAGGAGAAGTTCCTGAAAGCTCATATGGATGCTCACGCTGATCCCTCTGGTACCTATAAGGGCCTGGAGACTCAGAAGAAGCTCTATAATATGATGGAGAGCCTTCGTTCTCACATCGTTGAAAAGACTCTGCGCGTGGATTCCGATGCTCGTAAGGAGCTGAAGGTTTCCAACGCTACTGACCTGAAGAAAGAGAATTTCGTTGCACCGTCTCCCGCTGATGTAGTGGGCGACGATAACGACGATTTCTCTATCACCTAAGAAAGGAGCGAAGTGTATCATGGAACCTAGATGCATTGGCGCTCTTGGCAATGTAGAAGCATTTCTGAACGGTTTGGATACCATTTCTCATGAGCTGGCCTCCAGACTGCAGGGACTTCACAATGTCAACTCCGTTGAAAATCTTCCGCAGAGTATTGCGGAAGCTTCCTATGCTGCTCAGGCGGCTTATCGCGCCGTGAGTGATGAAGCCACCACTGCTCTCAAGGAGCTTGGCGCTTCTTTCGTGGATGCAGCTCTGGATGTGCTGCTGAACTTCGTAAGAGACGATAAGCCCATCACGGATGAGTGCCTCGCTAAGACGACTGGCGCTCTTCTCACCAATTCTCTTCATCAGTATCGGTATCTGAATCCCTATACCTTCGCTTCTATGGTGCATGCTGCATCCATGGATACGCTGGGTGATATCGATATCAATGCTTGCTGCTGCACTGCTCCCGAGGATATGTATGCAGTAAGTATCCTGAAGAGGACTTATGGTTTCACATCCCAGAGTATGGCCGAAGAGGATAGCAGAGACTATCTGGTCAATTCCTTCCTGGTTGCAGTTGACTATGCTGCTTACCTGGAAGCGAATATTCGTCCCATCGTTACCAATATCCAGGAGACTCTTGATTCCGACCAGATGAAGGAAGCTGCGATTGCGGCTTTGAATAATCCTTCTATGGAAGGTACGATCAATGGAATTCTGGATCGTATGATCGAAAGCTGTAATGCCATGAGCGGATTTGCTGCTCGTTGCCGTGGCATGGTTGAGATGTATAAGAATCTCTATTCTGCCCTGAACGATACGCAGGAAGCCATCGCGGCGGCATATAAGATCTACATTGATGAGGGCTGCGCCATTACCTTCTGACAAAAAATAAAGACTAGATGCGAATTTGCATCTAGTCTTTATTTCGTTTCTCAGTAGATCCCTTGATTCTGCTTGAAGCCGGGAGACTGCTTGTAGAGCTTATCCATGAAGGACTGCTCGTCGGTATCCTGGAACTCATAGAGATTCTGATCTCGATGAATCCGAATGATGGTATAATGGGCAGAAGGCTTCGGTACCTGTACGATTTGATTGGTCTTCTTAATCAGCTGGTCATTTTTGATTCGTAAGCCATCTTCAAAGACCATATCGTGAATGCCAATGCACATCACCCCAGTACCAGTAAGATTCAACTGACTGTGCGCATCGCTATCCAACTCAAACCGATCGACATTGAAAGGCAAATGCACAACGACACCAGTATCTCCAGCGGCATATCCTTCTTCTTTGGTGAAGTTGATATTGAAGGTCGTATTGATCTCCTTGGGGAAATCCAGTACCACTTCATCTTCAGATACGACAGCACCATTGACAAAGCCAACCAAACGGTCAGCTTCATCAGAGCCATAGTAGTTATCGATGGTCACAAACTGATCAGTGGAGAGGTCCTGCGCAATCGAGCTATACCGCAGGACGTTGCAGTTATACACGTCCATACGGTTAGAGGGATCAGTATAGTCTGCTGCCATAATAGCAATACGATCGGAACGGATTTTCTTGGTGAAGTCGGCAGCTTCTCCATCCACCGTAAACCGCTCACCATTGACAGTTGCCAGATGAGCCCCTTCCGATGTAATCAGATACTTGGAGAGCCCAGTAATATAGGCCGCCTCTGTATCTCCTGTAATACCCAGCATCTCACCGCTGATGGTAAGCAGGATGTCACCCGTATTACTCATCAAGACGAGAGTGACTTTGCTATTGGGCTTCTCGGGAATGTAGTAATATCGGAAGATAATCGATTTGAATCCAGTAACGGGATCAGTTCCTACACGGTTTGCGATAGAAGGATCATCGATGGTAATACCCAGAGCATCCCAATCTACCATGGTTTCAGGAACCTGGATAACGGTCTCATTCAGTTTTAACCGAAATCTCAGTCGACCCGTTTCCACACGCGTTCCATCAGTTTGAGATGCAATCAGATCAGCTCCTGCAATCTTGAAAAGGCCAAACTCTTGACGATCAATGGTAGCAGCCAGATCACCGCCATTGGTATTGACAAAGCAGTGATGCTGACCTACATATTCGAAGATATCGAGAATGATGATAGAGGTGGCAGTTACCTTATCTGCGGGGAAGGTGATAGATTCTCTTCCACCACTCAAAGTAGTTTCAGTGAGGGTAGGCTCAAGCTTACCATCGATAAAGCACATAATGGGACGAGCATGATCCTGATGCCCAGAGATTGTGATGGAATTTCCGTTCTGAATGGCGTTGTAGATGCCAGTATGAGTTGCCATATCCAGCACTTCTGTGAAGTAAGGAATGCACTCAGCATCTAGAGCATTGTAAAGATCTTCATAGTAAAGACCCGTATCTTGAAGTAGTTCTTTCATCTTCAAAACACGATAATCATGAGAAGAATAGAGAAAGACGTATTTGGTGAAATCGTCGGAATCCAGATACGTTCTCAGTGGGATATAGGAGTTGAGAACGGCAGGGACATTTCCCTCCATAAAGTTTTCGTAGAAATTGTCTCCAATATAATCCCGATATCCCTTAGTGAAATCATCGTAATCTTCTCCAATGCTCTCATCGTCACGGAACCATTCGATGTAGAGCATGAAAGAATCGGACTTGAGCTTATAGAGATAAAGATTGGGGAATTTTGCATCTACCTCTGTCTCTAGCACTCGTCCAAGGCAATCATTTTCGATGTCGTACTCCCAAACTCTGAAGTTGCCTTCATAAATGGGAGAAACGCCAGATTTGGAAGGGATGGCTACCCAGCACTGATCCTGGCTGAAGCCAACCGTAATCAAATCGGCCACAGAAGATCCAAACTGAGTATCCGTTGCTCCGAGCTTGATCCATCCTCCCTCAGGGGTCTTAATCATGACTTTGAAACGTCTGGAGTCTACAGAGGCAAATATCTCATCGAAGACATCTTTCAAATACTGAGTCGGGCCGAGATAGTTGGGAGAAATGGTATAGCCAACTTTATGACCTTCATTATACAGAAAGACGTTGACATTATTGGTGATGGAACTGATGTGATTATTGAAGGCTTCGGAGATTTCCAGATAAGGTCTCCCATCAGTCTCATCATACTTGATATCAGCGAAGGACACCCGAAGCAAATTTTGGTTTCCCTGCACATCAGAGATAGCAACTTTCCAGTCATCAAGATCCAGATCCGTCACATCGATACAACTCAGACGTGATGTGCAATCTGAGAAGTAGATTCTCCGGTTGACGATGTTCTTGAGAACGGTACCTGTGAAATATCCAGTCGTTACCTTGGGACGAATCTCTAGCCACCATCGATTCTCGGTATAGGGATTATTATAATTCCCAATCATAAAATCGATTTGGGCTTTTGTGATACCAGTTTCGGTATCAGTCGTAATGACGAGATACGTGCCATTCTTTGTGGGCAAGCATTTCAAGTTCATATAGATAAATTCTGCTAGATGGCAGATCAGCATGTACTTGAAACGAGGATTCTGAATGATGTCCAGAAGGGATATCAATTCTTTCTTCCTGAAAAAGCGCTCAATGACATATTTCGTCTCCTGTTTGATGATCTTCTGGGGAGTGAAAAGAGAGTAGCTTCCTTCCGGAAATCCCATTTTCAGATTCAAGGATTCATCGCAGACGAAATCAGTCATGGGCCCGCCAATAATACGATGTCGACACATGGATTTCTGCACTTGCATACAGTAATCCCAAGATTTTTCATGTATTTGATGAAACATCTGCTCAATGATCTTGGGATCATATTGGTTATTTGTGAAATAGACAGCTTGATTCAATGCAAACACCTCGTTTCGGCTGACATTACCCAGGTGTTAAAACCGACGATAAACTCCGATGATTTCTAAGACATATTATGGTCATAGAATCAATACAAAGGAGGCCTAATTCTACATGAACGAAGAAAAATACTTTGCTGGGAATTTCGATGAGATTTTCCTCTTTTACAAGACGGGTATTGTCCGTACCAACACTCTCCTCACAGCAGGGGTTGCACTATGTACTACCATGAAGTTTGGTGGATATCTTCTCCAGAATCCAAAGGCCACCAAAGCAGAAAGATCTGAGCATTTCATGTCTTCCAATTTCTCCAATGCGAAAGATTTCAGCAGCTGGATTTTAGAGCATCCGGAGATGGAAGGAAAGGTAATGGATGTATCCAATTTCATTGAGGAAAATCCATTCAAAGGGATGAATCGAGATGGAATTCCCTATGGCATCATTGGTGGTCTTTGGAAGATCAATGGTTCTTTGAGTGGGCTATCAGAGGCTGCGATTCGAGCCGTCGACGATAGATACTGTAAAGGATTTGATTTTATTCAGGCATATCCTGATAAAAGGGATCCTCTGATTCAGTATTTTGAAATGGTACGACTCAATGCATATGGCACTCCATTCGGGAAGTCAAAAAGATCTCCTGCTGAAAAGCAGTATATGGCATGCTGTGAATACTGGGGCCATGTACTTGAATATATGGCCGATATTGATGCGGCCAATGAGTTCACAAAGAATCCCACGCGCTTTCTAAAAATCGGTAAATATTCAATTCCATATTACGCTGCGTCTCGTGGCACTGCTTCTCGAGATATTAGGCGTAATGCATTTTCTCATGAATTTCCTGATGCTCCCGTGTATGTGCAGGCTCGATACATTGCCATTCCCTATCCTAGAATGAGAACTCACGTCATCTACGATGTCGTTACAATCGATGATCGATGGAGTGTCCCTGCTCAATTTAGCTTTAGAATTGGGAGTTACATCGAAGAGGAAATGCCTTACGGAATTCTCTTTGTTGAAAGGGACCTCAAGAATATTTCTTTTGATACTTTGGCTCACGCACGAGAGTACCTAAACTTTATAGCAAAGAAGCTCGGATAACGGGCAAAAAGAAAAGTTTACCATTCACGGTAAACTTTTCTTTTTGTCTGTGTTAACGAGAAGCATCGCTGTAGAGCGCTTCCAGATATTTCGTGCCCTCAGTCCCATCGAAGACATCGCCCAGCATCTTGATATTCACCAGATAGGCCTTCTTGATGCAGCAGATGACCATCCAGGTGAAATAGTGGACAGAAGCCAGAGCCATGATGGATCCCTGGTTGTAGGAATCGACGTATCTCCGGATGAAGAAACTCACGTTGAGTTTCTCATTGGGATTGGCGGAGAGCATTCTCATGCCCTTGATACCAGAGATATCGTTATTGAAAAGCACGTTGCAGAAGGTGGTGAAATCTGCATACATATTGATCTTCTGCTTTTCAATCTGCTCCTCAATCATGAGGATGATGGGAGTCTTGGTACCAGAGCGCAGAACGGTCTTGGAGATATTCTCTACAGCATTCTCAGGAGCCCCAATTAGATTGATCAGGAAGAACCGCACTGCAAAGTAGAAGTATGCCTCATATCTCTCTTTATTGGTAGAGAGACCAATGGTGCGATTCAGAACCTTGCAGAACATCCGAGCCCACATCATGGAACCAAACTCAATTGCCTTGATGGGATAATCGGCCGGCTCAGGAATCTTCAGCTGGATGTAAGCAGCGACCAGCATCGCATAGAGCTTTCTCAGATCTTCCACCATATAGGTCAGAGTGCCTTCTACTTCGCTGCCAGAGGTGGAGACGATGTTGGTCATGTTGACAGCGACTTTGGCTTTCCCCTTAAAGGTATAGCGGAAGAACGGAATGCACTCCGGAAGATTGTATTCGGGCTTTGCTGCAAAGAGAACCAGATCACCATTGCGAACGGCCAGAAGTGCCTTCAGGGCAATCGGATCTTTGAAGTTGGTACCGAAACGGGTCAGGGTACTTTCCTCCAAAGCTTCATTCAGATTCACAGAAGTTTTATTATCGGTAATCAGAGCTTTCATACGAGCACTCAGATGAGCACCAGAGTTATCAAAAGCTCGGAAAATATCAGTGGAAGTCAGTGGGGTTGCCACCGTTCATCACCGCCTTTTGAAAAACTTTCTTTATTTTCTTAATGATTTTAACGACTTGTCGGTTTCAAACGGCATCAAGTGCGGGAAGCTATGAAGGATTTCATTTCTTCATGATCTTTGTAGTAATCGTAAATGCGGAAAAACTTCTCTCCCAGCATTTTCATCTCTTCCTGATTGAAGAAATAGAAGAGACAGCGATCTGTCCTGCAGAGAATAATACATCCCTGGTCTGCTGTAATGCCATTATCCGCTAGTCCATAATAATATCCACCGATTTGAAGAGCGTGTTTATCTCGTAAGGCATTGGAGGTCTTGTAGTCAAAGATGGTCGTCTTACCATACCACTCCGCTAACCAGTCCACAGTTCCTCCAATCTCGTAGGTATGAGAGACGAAAGGAGTTTCTGTGAAGATGGTCTTCCAGTATCCTTCAGCCTTCCTCAGCTCATAGAGAAAGTTATTACAGCGCTTGCCCACATCAATCTTGGTGAGATCATCAGAGATTCGAGGAGGCATACCATGTTCCGGATCTACATAATACTGATTGAATGCATGGACGTAAGTGCCTCGATCCGCTGTTTGTTTTAGTGCATCTTCATATCGGATATGCTTAAAACCAAGATAGTTTGCCCAGCCTACGATATGTTGGTTATAGGCTACGCAATCTAATATGGTGGTGACAGAAGGATATGTCTTTTGGTCAGATTGATACAAGTGATTTCCGTATTTTGTCACTAATTCGACAGATGATTGGCCAATTGGCATTTCGGTACCTCATTTCTATGAAAGATAAGGGTCGAAACCCTAGACTAAATACACCTAAAAGGTGGTGATTCGTTAGATATGTCCAAAGACCGTAATAACGAAAATCCCATTTTATCACCTCGGATGTTTGATTACCGAGGAATGAAATGTGCCTGTATTGAAATAAGCGGTGTCAATGTGGATCATGCTCTCTTTGAGCTCTATGTAGGAGCAGAGAAAGCTTTCCAGATCATTGAGCAAATTCCAAAAGACTCCTATTTCAAAGTCTTAGTTGCTATGCTCTACGATTTGTCGATTCGTGAGATGGAATGTCGTATCATTGCGGATGAACCTAATGACGATTTCCATTTCTACATCAGCTGCTATACAATGCCTTCTCGGCAGTTACTGCAAGCTTATGCACAGAATCCGGAACTTGCTCTCTTTGCTACAGATGCCGCTCGTCACAGTACGAAGATCTCTTCCTTTGATCAGCCTTTCAATACGACTGTCCGTGTTGGGGATGAAAGTATCGATGTGAATGGTTTCATGCATGCGCAGCTTCTAAAGCCGCTGCATATGGATCGATCCTACCGATTCTTTTATCCCTATGGAGTAAGCTATAACATCAATGTGACCAACGAATTTAAATTGGCTGATAAACTGGATGATGAAGATATCGAATATTCGATCTGGAATCACGTGGATCTCTTTACAAATCAGCTGGATACGATGATTCGAACGATGGAAAAGAGACTGACTCGAATTCTGTCTCCTACCGAAGTCATTGATATTGGATATGATACGCTGTTTATTGCAGATCAACCCACTGAGGCAATGCAATATGCAATCAGTATCAGAGAGATCCTCATTCCCAAAGTTTTCAATGGAATGACAATCCGAGATATCAGCCCCACCAATTGCGTCATTGCTCCTAAAGATGAAACCTTCTTTAGTGAGCTGGGTAATATTCACATTCATCGTTGCCTCGGTGCCATTGAGCACATTATGACGGCTCTGATGAGTACCAATGATATGCTCTATATTCCCAAGGCTGTTGAATATGATATCAAGTGGATTGACAATCATCAGTATCTTGATGTCCACTTTATTCCTCACATGTGTCGTTTCAATAACGATGCAGTCTTCTCTACAATGCAAAATTCTTTAGTGCAGAATTGCGCTAATGAGTTCTTCTGGATCTTAAATGAGACAGAGGAAGTTACTTTCAGCTTCCCCACTGGAGCTTATAACAGCGATGTTTGCTCCTTGGGCTATCTGAGATTCAATCGGATTTGGGCCGATTCTAATCGAGATGCTTTTGCAGCTCTCATCTATTCCATGACCTCTGATAAGACTCGTCTTCGGATCGTTCAGGAGACAGAGATGTGGACTTTCTGCTCGATCGACGTTGTCGAAGCAGATGACATGGAACCTGCCGAAGTCCAAGGACGAGAATATTTCAATCCTCGCTTTATTGGAGATATTGGCCTGAAGAGCACCATCAATAGTATCGAGAACGTCATGATGGCAATCTATAGCCTGCTCTTTGACAATGACTATTTCTATCATGCTCTCGAGAATGCCGATCCCAAAACGAAAGAAGCCTTAATTCGGAAAGCTGGCTCCGAGGATGTTGCAATTTGTATGCTCTATGAGGAGTCTGTCCATTTGAGTGCATGGTCTTTCTATCAGAAAGCTGTAGATGCTCGAAATCATCTTCATAAGACCATCGAGGCAGAAGTGAAGAAACGCTTTGGAAACACGCAGGTTACCACAAAGCCTCAGATTGTCCATGATGATAAGGGACCGACAAGTCCTGTAATTTCAGAGCCGGAGTCTAACCAAGCTCGTCCTCAGAAAGCTTCCGTTCTGGATCGCATTCGGAAATGGTTTAGCTGAGCTACTTTAAAACCCAGAGATCTCAATGATCTCTGGGTTTCTTCATCCGATTTCTTATACACCTTTATTATTTTTCGGCAAACTGAAGTCTAAAGGATGTGGTAATTTGATTTATCGGATTGCATTTGAAGCAGATAAACACTGGGGAGCCATGAATGTGGAAGATCAGTATCGCTCCTCTTATATTATCAAAAAGTGCTTGGCAGAGATGCCAATTGATCTCTATATTAATCTAGGAGATTTCTTTGATACCAAACTTCTCCTAAATAGCAAATCATCCATCTATGCTATCAGAGATTTTACAGAAAAGGTGGAGATTTGTCAAGCTCGAGGAATTCCAGTTAGAGCGATCAAGGGCACCAGAGGTCACGATTATGATCAATGGAATGCCTTTGGAAGATTGGAAGCAAGGCAAGGATCTTTATATCGATATTTCCCAACCTGTACCGTTGAAGAGACCCTTCCTGGTATGAATATCTGGTATGCTCCAGAGGAAAATCTAAACTTCACCAATTATCTCAATCTTTACTACGACATGATCACGGCAAAGCCTATCCATCTAGCAGCTCTTCATGGCGGATTTGATGTGGTAATGCCAGACTTCCTCGTCCAACAAGCAAACTCTGATGCATTGAGCACCAATCTCATCTTCATGTACGAGGATCTAGAAGCTTTGATTCATGGTCCCTTCGTTGCTGGGCACTGGCACACTGGAGACGAATATCATCATCTCACTTATGTCGGTTCTTTTGATCGATATAGCTTTGGTGAAGATGAGATGAAGGGCTTCTGTATCTATGAGTATAACACGGAGACCGAAGAATATCGAAAAGTAAAGGTTCCTAACTTCCTTGCTCATGTCTTTAAGACTTATGAAGTCTATATCTCTCAGTATAAGGGTGTGGAAGAGTATCAGGCTCTGATGCAGGCAGTGGACGCCAATCTAGCGGCAGACCCTGAGATGCAAATTCGAATTTTAGTTCGAATTGACGAAGATCGACCCGATACCGATCAGCAGATCGAAAATTTGAAGTTCTACTATGCCTCTGAGAGACGGGTTTACTTCACCATCGTCAATAAGCTTCACAAGGATGAGAAGAAAAAGAAGAAAGAGATCAAAAAGAAACTGGATAAGACCTATGGATTCGTCTACGATAAGCACCTGACAGTCGCTCAGAAGATTCAGAAGTTTATCGAGTTGACACAGGGAAAGAGCTATCCCATTGAGACGATCCAGAATGCCATTGGGAGATACATGGAAGGTCGAGAATAATTACATCGAAAACAATCGATCCAAGCCACCTCGGCTTGGATCTCAAAATTCACAAATCAGTAAGTACCAATCAACGCCGTTAAGAAAGGAGACAAAGTTACATGGAATCTCCTAAAACTCTTGAAGAAGTTCGAGAGCGGATGATGGAAGTGGTCAAACAGTGCCCTTCCATGATTCTAACCTTTAAATCGAGACTCGTGACGGATGAGATGTGGGAATATGCCATTGCCATGGAGCCCGCTCTCTTCAAAGAGTGCAAGCATAAGACCTATCGTCTCGCTGCCGTTGCGATTACGCTGGATGGATTCCATCTTGGCAATATAGACCCCGTAAACTACACAGAATCCCAGTATGAAAACCTGTGTAAATTGGCTATCAGCCAAAATCCCAAGGCAATCAGTATAGTCCCTAAGGAGTTCCGTACTGATGAACTGGTATCGATGGCTTATGCGAGAGATCCTTCTCTCTTACTGTCTGAGAAGAAGCTATCTGAGGATATGGTCATTTCCATTCTGGATCACAATCCGAGTTTGATTCGTTATGTGGTGAATCCCACTGACGAAATGATGATCCATGCTCTGAGGAAAGATCCTCGAACCATCGTCTACTTTGCAACCATCTCCGATACCGTTCGAGCTTTCTTTGAGGAGAATTACCCACAATATGCGGCGATGTATCTCCATGATTAAATACGGAAAACCACTCCTATAACCAATCAAATTACTTTTAGAATCAGGGGTCTTAAAATGCCTAAAATGCGTCAGAAGGAGCCCCAAGCGATTATGACGTTTGAGGTATCCACTTTAAATACACTGATTCGTTATGCCATGTGCACAACGATCTCCAAGTCTAGTATTGTGAATTTGAATAAGCTTGTGGAATCTCTGGATTTCAAGGCTTATGCATATAGCCCCGATATCGTTGCTCGTTTGAAGTTACTGAAGTATGTGACAGAGGCGAGAACGACTTATGGAATGACAGATCCCGATGTCATTCGAACCTACATTTCAAACACCTACACGGAAGGAACGGAAATTCTCAATGAATGCGAACCTCTCATTCTGGATTCTCTCAATTTCTCCGAATGTAATGCAATCTCAGATATCGTCAAGGAGCGACTTCAGTATCTCTATATCTACCAATATAAAGACAAAATCATCGAAACGCTAAATGAGTTTAACAAGGGCGGATGGACTTCCTACTATAACATGGTGCAACAGGTGAAGGGAACGCTACAGGAGCTTCTCGCCAATATCACCATGGCAAGTGAAAACACCAATGGCCTCATCCGCCGTTTGAACATGTGCAGCGACACGTATCATGACCAGGTAGATATGATCGTACGACGAGCGAAGATGCCCACTGCTGTCTTGCAGACTGGTATCAAACAGCTCAATGCGATCCTATCTCCTGGTTTTCAAGCCTCTCGTTTGTATCTCATTCTCGGTCTGACAGGCCGATTCAAATCTGGTACCCTTCTCAACATCGCAGACCAGCTTTGTAAATTTAATCCCCAGATTCGTCCTGTAGAAGATGGCCAACGAAAATGCGTACTCTTTATCAGTAATGAGAATACAATTGAAGAGACTTATACCAGACTTCTGGATATGTATTCTGGAGTGAATGATGATATCACCAGAATGAGCACAGAAGAAGCGATCAACATTCTGAAGGAACGTGGTGGGTATCGTTTTTCAGATAATCAAGGCATCACCATTGAATTCCGGTATTATCGAAATATGGAGATGAATACGGGCGACATCTATACCATCATCAACGAACTGGCTGATGAAGGGTATAAGGTTATCGCCGTGATTCTGGACTACATTGCCCGTATTGGATCGGTGGTTGCTGCCCAAGATGAGCGATTCCGGTTGGCGAACGTTGCCAAAGAGCTGAAGAGCGTAGCCACCTACTATTCCATTCCTGTCATTACCGCACAGCAGGTCAACCGCGAAGGCAATGGAATTATCGATGCGGCCATGAGAGATGATAAAGCAGATTTGGCCAAGTTCTTAGGTACCACTGCAGTTGCAGAATCCTATGGATTGATTTATGAAGCAGATTGGGTCGCTCTGGTAAACCTTGAAAAGAGAAAGAGCGATGAGAAATGGTTCTTAACCTTCAATCGACTGAAAATTAGAGGTAAACAGGACCCAGAAGCTGCTACTTACTTCAACCATCCCTTTGCAGATGAAAAGAGAATTCGTCTGGAAACGGACGTAGATAAAGATGTGCAACTGTCTGTCATCTCTCTGGCAACCGACCTGGAATCTGTAGGTCAGCGTGAGCAGGATAACAAGTTACAGCTTTTCTCGAAGTCACCTACTTCTGGTTCGAATGCGAGTGATATGTCTTTCGACAATTTGATCGGGCTGAAGCCAGACTCACAGAAAATGAATGGAAATCCGGTTCTTGGTGTTAACGTAGCTTGATGCCTAGAGAGGAGGAACTCATAATGAGTTCCTCCTCTCTTTCAAACCTGTAAGGTTTGTAGACTTTATTTTTGTATTTTTCTTTTTATTTTCGATTGGTCGGTTTCCGCCGAAGAATTTTCGGGTCCTCAGTGGGGGTATACCGACCAACGGCGAGCGCCTGAGCGAGCCGATAATTCGGCTCGCTCAATTTTATTTATGGCCGAAGCTATTTTATCTGGAATTTCTGGTTCATCATCTGGATCAAGCAATTCATATGAACGTATTGCTCAAAAGACATACGATGCTAGCGACGAAGAAACCTATATAGATATCTTCAGTAAAGTGAGTGGTGAGTTAGCCACATATTTAGCGACGTACTATGATATTTATCTTACCATTGATCAACTTAGGATGTATTCTTTTACCACAAGTGGCGATCTTGGGACATTTCTGCATTATATCCAGGGCTCAAGTGTTAGAAACGAGCAAATTGATCATAAGATCTTTAGTACATCGCAGAATGACTATATTGACGTGACTAATTATTTACCATTTAAACGTCTAAGTTTATTTTTGATTCATAATACCATTTTTGAAGTTTTGGAATACAATGTATATTTTAGCGATATAACGGTGACATTTTATGGCCGACGTTGATTAAAACCTGTAAGGTTTGTAGACGTTAGTTTTTGAATTCTCATGCCACTAGGGTTAGCTGAATAGATGCTGAAGTCACGCCTTTGAGACGGGCCGGCAATTTTCGGTTGGCACTAGCGGCGAGCACGTTGAGCGAGCCGATGATTCGGCTCGCTCATTTTTATTTATGGCTGAAAGTATTCTTGGTTCTTTTCCAACCATAAGTAATTCTAATGAATTAAAAATTAGCACTATTGCAGAGCATCTTGCTCCATCTTTTGCTTATTATACCATAAATATTTCTTCACTTCTTTATACAGCCGGTATCGCTGATTTTGGAAAATATTGCGCAAATCATTTAATGGTGTATATCGTATTTGAGCAATTGCAACTTACCAGTATATCCATTGGAGCAAGCGTAAGTGTGCAAGTTACATATAACATGGGGACTTATAAGATATCTTTTTATGATGCGAGTTTCCAAGCAAATGCGATTACCATCGATTTAATACCGACGTATTTCGATACTCTTATTTTTACGAGATTCGACTATTTATCTTGTGAAATTAATGCGCCAAGTGGTGGTAATCTATCAAACCCTATTTTCTCAATTTATGCAATCGGCTAAAATTCTCCCAAGGAGCATCTGCTCCTTGGGAGTTTTTCATACCGGATCGCTGGAGAGTATGACTTACGAGATCAAAAAGAAAAGGACTTTCCTTATCGTTGTGCATCCTTTCATTGATCCGCTTTCTTAATGGCTTGGACCGGGCTCGGACATATCACCGATATGGGAGTGGTATCCAAGACACAGCGACCTGAGACGGGCAGGAAATGTCAAGTTTGCCATTCAGTTTGCTCACTAGATCTGTATCTGCGACGTGCAACCGGTGAACATGGTAAGCCGCCGTATAAACAGCTCAAGAAAAGAATGACTATCTAAGAGCTTCAACGTTGAACCCCGTATCATAATTCTCTAGATGAAGAGATCCTATCATACGATCAGTCCTCTCACAATCATAGAGAAATTCTCCTAGATCCTGACATCATAAATTTGCCCACTTTCGAGATGATTCAGTTATCCTCTGATTCATCTCAGCTGGTTTCGGTAGAACCGTTAAGACGATGTAGAATGACCACAGATCGCAACTATAGCGATCTGTGGTCGTAAGTAAGGAGAACATGGAAACGGTTAAATGAAGATTGAGTTTGCATCGACATTCAAGCTTAGCTTGACGTTTATCTCGTAATATATTTTAATTTACAAGATAGCGGAATCCAAAACGTTCTCATTCGAAGATTCGTTATTGGTTACAATGTCGGACATCTCCTGATCGTTCGCATCTTTCCGAGGCTCTTCCAGAATTCTGATAGCATTCAGGACGTTGGTAACGCCCGCTTGATAGAAACGAACTCTCTTTAGATTGAACTCTAAAGCACTATGCAGTTCATTTGCATACATGACCAGATACCAGAACTCCGGATATCCATAGATATCGTAGGCAAACAGTCTCGGGTTGTATGCATAGTAGTGCTGCTCTCGATCTGTCAGGTCTACCGTAACTCTATAGGGATCTAATTCTGTCTGATATTTAGACAGATAAGATTCATCCATAAAGAAGATGACTCTTTCGCCATTGGAAATGGCAAATCGAGAGACAAAATCATCGATAGTATTTAGCTGAGAGCGAAATTCAGTGATCCACTGTTGAAGGGTCCATGCATTGGTGGTCATCTATTTCTCACTCTCCCTTCTCAAGGATTGCTGTTATCTATGGTATTGGTGATTCTGAGATTGTCTAAGTTCTCATGAAGCACCTCTACCTCTAACTGAATGCCGTGCTTCTTTCTCTGAAACTTGAAAGAGCAATTGGCAGGTCTTGTCGCAACCAGATAGTTTCTGGTTTTGACAGAGTTCTGAATGGTAGGCTTGCAGGCCTTATCGTTGATGAAGATGGAAGGAGATAAAGCAGTGACTGTTTCTTTAGGAATACCTACTGCAATTAGAGGCATGATCTTGGGAACGTTTAGCTTCCATTGAGCAGCCTCTGTATCTCCCTGTGTAGAAGCGGTAGCTTCCAGGTTATAGGCAATCTCTGTTTTATTGAGATGCCAGCTCTCAATATTAGAACCGCTCGACGATCCAGCCATGATTCAACACCTCAACTCTCCAAAGATCTTCATTGGGCTTCTCCCACTTGATATTGATATGAGCGCCCTTCTTGATTTCATCGAGGAAGGGATCATAGAGACAGCTAGGAATGAGATTCCAGACACTCTCGGGAATTCGATAAGCATCTTTCGCACATTTCTCAAAATCAGCCAGGGTGCTCTTATGCAGATAATCCAGAGTCCAGTAGACTGCATAGTTTGCAATTTCGCTGATCGATTTGGCAAAGTAAATACGATTTCTTCTAGGAGAGATACCTCTCTCAATATAGAGAGCTCCATCTCCAAAGGGAAGAGTAATCGCAGGCATGAGAATGGGTTTTGTATATCGCTCATCCTCAGGAGTGATTAGAAAACATACACAGATAGGATCCAGGCCACGTTTCTTCATCTCATCGTGAAGATACTTGGCACAATCCCAAGGAGAATAGAAATGAGCCGTATCGTAATACTCGTAATCCCAGCCAATGGGATTAATGTAATACCGTTCCGGGTCATCAGTCCATTCTGTAATTGCGTGCAGCGGGTTGGCCTTAGAAGGATCCAAATCCTCATAGATGTCTCGAACCAGACTCAGGACTTTCAGCTCAGTCTCTGAAATGGAGCAGTCATACTGAGGAGAATCAATTCGATCATTGAAGGTAAAGCTCTCAATGACGTAATCATTGTCTCCCATGTCCTCATATGGCTCGAGTTCCCAGATGTGCTTATTCCAGGTGATGGGAATCTGTTTGCCACTTCTAGCTCTTGTCAAGAACTCATTCATGGTTTCATCATAGAAGCCCCAACGAGTTCTCAAACTATAGAGTTTGAAGTCAATATCATGATTTTTCCAGTTCTTGGTCATATGGTTGAGAATGAAACTCACAATCTCGCTCAGATCCTTGGCCTTCCAAACACCTTCCGTCTCAGCAAAAGCTCTTTCAGGATAGATGAGCTGGAAGACACCATCTCTCACTACTGTGAAAGCATGGGTCTGATAGATCGGATTCTTCTCATCACCGCCAAAGACTTCCAGGAAGTAATTATCGCACGCCAGAGAATGCGCTTTGCAATAAAAGTCCTGATATGCAGCGTAGTCAAAACAGATTCCACCCTTCACCTTGGTGAACTTACCAGGAGAAAGGGTACGATAGTATTTATCATATAGGGATTTATCGGCAGGATCCTGAATCTTGCCCTGATAGGACATGCCGTAGTCAAAATCCTTTAGAGCTCTCATCATAGAGGTGAGAATCTCGAAAGTGGTCATCTGACGATACGATTCCGTTGCAGGAGTAGCGCTCTTCATCTCTTCCTCAGAAACGCCATCAATGGCATTGGCCGAGATGGAGGCATTAAACATCTTATCGGACCACTCCAGAATCTTACTCATACGATCAGAGAGATTCTGCTTTCTACTCACCATCCTGACGTTATAGACATCAACAGGATCTGTCTGTCCAATACGCCAGATACGAGACCAAGCCTGCTCATAGTCTGTGGATCTCCAGGGGGCTCCAAAGAAAAACATCTGAGAAGCATTGGTCAGAGTAACGCCAGTACCCATACACCAGGATGTGGCAATGAGAACGAGGCAATTGGGATCTTCTCTGAATCGATTCAATAGGGCCAAGCGATCCTTCGTCTCTCCCGTAATTACCACATTACCAATGCCAATCTGGTTCATATCAGAGGCAATGTGTTTGATGACAGGAACCATCGTGGAGAAGATGATGGTCTTCTTCGTTCTGGTTCGAATCTTATTATAGATCGTCTCCTTATTATCCTCATAGAGCTGGATAAAGAGTTCATTGCGTCTCTTGGGAACGATGGTACCAGCAGCTTTACCCATATCTCTCTTAGCCGCTGTGATGAAGTAGTTGGCCATCTTAGACAGCTCATCAGCAACACCAGCAGGGCAGGAGGGATTCGGTCTGATGTAGGTATCGATGAAGTTCTGATACTCCATGACAGAGAGCTCGTGGTATTCAGATCCTCCTCTCATAGAGGAAGCACTGTCTTTTACCCAGCTCAGATATCCCATCGTTTCCTTCCGAGATACCATGCTGTATTTCAAGACAAGATCGATGAACTGATCAGAGGCTTGCTTGGAATCTTTCAACCAGGCCTCATGCCTCGCCTTATAGTCCTGAATGACCTCATCATGGACAGTATCCAGATAGAACCGTTCTTCCCCGCTCTTGACGTGAAGAGGGAGATCTCCAATATTCTTGGGAGGAAGATCCACTTCCACGTCGGCAGGACGATAAATGATCTTGCCAAATCTCTTATTGACGATACCCATAGCCATGGTAGTGCTCAAATCGAAGCACTTCGTATACATCTCAGCCGCTTCATCATTGAAGGTGGGGTCGATCAACCTCAGAGCAGGAGCAATCTCTGCCGGTACTGCCTTGATGGGAGTAGCAGAGACACAGAGAACGTTCTCGGAACCAATGGTATCTACAAGCTTGAAGAGCTCAGCGGATCTGGTTCCAGAGTAGTTTCTGAAGTTATGGGATTCATCAAGGATGATCATGCTATCGGGGTCTTTCTGCGCATAGGGCATCATCAACTTGATATTCTCATTATTGGTAATAAGCCATTTTGCCGTTTTGGGATCTCCATAGGAAGTTCCCAGAATACAGATGTCTTTGAGCCAGAGTTTCTCATCGGCATACTTGCTGTAATACTTCTTCAGCTCCAGAGCCCAGTTGTCTTTCAGGTTATTAGGGCAAACCACATAAATTCTCTTAGCTTTAATACACTCAGAGAGCCCCACAGCAGTCAGGGTTTTACCTTTGCCAGGCTGGAATGCCAGAATGTAACCTCTAAGATGCAGTTGATGCTTTAGCTGAGGCCACTTCTCAATGAAGAGCTTCTGGTGGTCCATGAGCTCCACATTGTCGATATTTTTTAAGGGATCCAGAGATAGAGTGGGCACCTGTGCATTATCTGCTTCATGCATCCAGCTCTTCTCATAGATCTGCTGCGCAATGGTTTTGTAGGTGGAATCTCTGTATCTCTCAGCAAGTTGCTGGAAGAGTTCTACCAGCTCAATGCAGAAGAATTCGGGAGCATAGACATAGTCAATCTTCATGTCGCCTCTACCAATTTTCTTCTTCTGATAGAGCTTCCAGGACTTCTCATTATACCGATACTCAAAGATATACTTGAGCTTACCCTCGGAGAAAGTCTCCTTGATCCGATAGAGCAAAAGATTGCAGTTGATACCCTTGATCAGAATCTTTCCATTCTCAATCGTTACTTTCGTGAAAACGGAAGTAACTTTTTGACCCAGGAATCCAGATCCAAAGAGTTTCTCTTTCCAGGTACGATATTTCAGAGCAGCTCTACCATCAATCTTATTCGGATCAACTTGATCTCTCAAAGATTCCATTGCGGAGAAATTGGAGACAATAGAATCGAAGGAGAAGATATCTAGGATAGATTCCTCAGCAGATGCAGAATCCATAGGCTTATAGGCATCCAGCTGATAATACATCATCGGATTGACGCCTACAGTATCCTGATCTTGAAGATCTTCGATGGAATGAGCATCATTTTCGGCCAAATCTTCCTGATAGTAATCATCTGCTGAAATCATGCCGGTATCGTCCTGCTCTTCATCCAGCCCCTCATCTTTATCTTCAATATAAACAGATTCGGCTTCATTGGCAGGCTGTTTCAAGACAGATTTTTCTGAGTATTTATAGATATACTGATCCAAAATTGCCAGGCAGTCATCGGGAATATAATCCCGATAGACAGAATTGAGCAGCGTCCTGGAGATATACTTGATGGGCTTTTTCGATCCATTGCCAATCTGCTGAGAAGCCAGATCTGCAAAGACCTGGAAGAAGACGTGATAATCCGTTTCGTAGATCTTGATATAGTTTACGAGAGGATTCCGGACCATGGCAATATCTTTGGCTGCATCCTTCCTCACATCAATCATGAGGTTTTTGGGTCTCTGGTTATTGCCAGCCTTTAGTTCAATCTCCAGATTACAGGAGGGGATAAAGAAGTCAGGCACATACCAGTGCTCACCCTCATGCTCCACATCGTTAGGGTTCTCATAGTAGTACCGATAACGATTGGGAGAGGGGGACATAATATCAGCGGAGGGGAATCTGAAGAAGTTATCCAGCATTTTCAAAAATTCCTTCTCCAGAGAGCCCATATATGCCACAGATCCACCATCGTGGAATTTGTATTCGCCAGAAATTTTACGGTGCGTGAGCATTCTCTCACGGTACTTGGGATCTGCCAGAAGCTGACCCTGGGTTTTACCGTAGCGCGCCCTCATGCCAGCCATAACACGATCTCTGAATTTCTTTTTACAAACTTCAGAGCCACAGATCTTGGCATAAGATCCAGTGACTTCATTCCACGGAGTCTCTCCGCCGCATTCCCTGCAGTGGCCACGATCCTTCCCCGTATACACAAAGTATGCATAGCGAAGATCAGACCAGTCTTCAGGAATTGTGCCAGGATGCTCCGTTCTCATGTGATTTCCAAACGCCTCATTCTGCTTGTAAGATTTACCGCAGATGGGGCATTTCAGATTCGGGAATTTAATCATAGAAAGGCGAACTCCTTTCGTTTAACTGGTTAAGGGAAAGTTTTCGGGGATAAAACCGATAGAGCCCATTGAGCTCTATCGGTTTTTTGATTTAACCAGGGCCATAAACGTCACAGACATCGCAAGTATGAGGAATGGGAGTACAGCCACATCTTCTAATCTCAGAAGTCTCTCCTACCGCAATCCAGTTGACAGTGCCGGTCGTCAGCCGAAGGCCACCATTGTAGAACGCCGCTAATGTCGCTCCACTGGCAGATTTGGACTTGATACAGACAGTAGCCCCATTTCGATCAGACTGCACCGATGCTGTGACAGAAGGTACACTGGAGAAAGATCCATATCCAATCTTGACGATATTGGATCCTCCCAGAGAGATGGTACCCTTGCAGATTCGTAAAGCCATTTTATGTCACCTCACTTCTCATAGAGGCGAGTAATCAGAATTCTCCGATTGGTGATATACTCCACATCCATTCTGTAGGTGAATTGCACCATGTTACAGAAGATGGTGAGCATTCTGATCAGATTCTTCTGATAGTTGATGATCTTCCGTCTATCCTCATCGATATAATTTCCTCTCTTAATTAGACCAATGCAGGTATTCTTGATACTGTCATTGAGTCTCTTAATAGCAGCAATATCCTGATTATAGAGAGAACGCGTCTTGGCAAAGTTTCGAACATCCTGGATCAGTTGATCTGCCTGCTGACCATGATAGGTTTTTTCGCTCTTCCTACCACGGAACTGGGCACGCAGATGACCAAAGAATTCATCCAGAGTATCGATGGAGGAGGGAGCGCCCATTTCAGCAAGAACCTCTTTATCCAGCTCTTTGCCCTTCTTATTGAGGATAGCAGTATCGGGCATATTTTCCCAGTTAGCCATATAATTGGCATTGGTGGTAATAACGGCCCGTAATTTAGTAACTTTACTGTGGAGATACTGGTCTGCATTATGGCCATAGCTCCAATTGATGAGAACTTGATCTTCCACCTGCTTATACGTGGATTTCATTTCATCGTACTGACTGATAAACTCGTCATTGGCAGTCCAGGCATTCTCCAGAAGCTTGAGAGTGATCTTATTGACTCTCTCCAGAGTCTTGGTAAGACCATCTGCAAGAGTATTAGCTTTCTCCACAAACTCTTGCATCTCATCTTTGGCCATTGTCTGGTCCTGGTCGTTGATGTCCTTATTGTCCGTTTTTCGACCCTGCTCAGCACTTCTGGTAATGGTGACAGTTTTTCTCTCATTCTGAGGTACGATGTCGTTGTTATTGGTCTCATTTGCCTCCATGGCGGCAGAAAAATCATCTAACGCTCGAAGATCTTCTTCCATAGCGCTTAGCATCTGGTTAAAAGTCATTCCATAGTCCATTTTAATCATTTCACCCACTTTAAACCTAAATTCATCGGTTTATCGCGGTGTTTAACGGCTTTTTCAGATAGATATCATTTCCTTGGTAAGAATAAAAGATTCTTATCAGTAGAAATTTCAAGAAAGGTTGGTAAGTAGAAATGAACGAAGAAAACATCAATGCGATCATCGACGAAACAGGGACTGGCCTCAAAATTGGGGTTATCGGTATTGGCAATGCCGGTAGTCAGGTCGCTCTTGCCGCTGCTAAGAGAGGCATTCAGGTCTTCATTATGAATACCTCCATCAAGGATCTGGACGACTCTGTGGTCGGCAAGTCCATCAAGGCACATCAGATTGGCGATGGCCGTGGCTCTGGTAAGGACCGCGACAATGCTATGGCTCTGCTGAAGAGCAATGGTGCTGGTGGCATTAAGGAGATCTTTGAGAACCCGTATTTCCGTCAGACGGTTATGCCGGCTGACATCATCTTTGTGACCTTCTCCACTGCTGGTGGTACTGGCTCTGGTATTGGTCCGAAGATGACCGAGATGATTCACAAGGCATATCCGCAGAAGGTCGTCATCCCCTATGGCATTCTGCCCAAGAACGCCGAGAGCGTCATGGCGCAGGCTAATGCCATCGCCTGCGTGGATGACATCACCAAGATTGGTGTGCCCTACATGCTCTCTGATCTGTCCTTCTATGAGGCAGAGTCCCAGGAGAACTCCTTCAAGAAGATCGGCGAGTATATGGTCGATACCATGTGCGTCCTGCGTGGCGATTACATGAAGATGTCTGCCAATGGCATGGCCGATGAGCGTGATACCCTCACTGTGATCTCTGAGCCCGGCTATATGACGGTGCATATCAAGGATAAGATCAATGAGGCATCTCTGGCTAACAAGACTCTGCAGGGGTATCTGATTGACGAGATCAAGAATTCTCCTGCGTGCCGGATTCAGCGCGATGGCCTTCTCCAGTATAACCTGGTGATTGCCAACGTCTCTCCTGTGGTGGACGATCCTCTGAAGGCCGGCGACTATACGGAGCTGAATAGCTTCGTGGGTGAGCCCAAAGCCACCTTCGCCAATTATGCCGTTGACGATGCCTGCTATGACTTCCAGGTCATGCTGGTGACCTCCGGTCTGACAGTTCCCATGGATCGCTTCGCTGCGGCCAAGGCTAAGATCGCTGCCAATAAGGCCAAGTATGAGAAGCAGTCTGCTTTGAACCTGCACAAGGAGCGTGAAGAGACTGAGATCAAGGGCAATAAGGCCACCAATAACGTGATCATGGGCTCCGCTGCTTCCACTGAAGCTGATCTCTCCTTTCTTAGCGAAGAATTCTGAGATTGATACACAACTACATGAAATCGTAGGATGGATTCCAAGTCCATCCTACATTTCTTTTTCTTCAAGGAGGAATCGCCTTATGTCCATGAAAGACGAATTGACGCAGTATCTCTATAACTTCTGCTGTATCCGATATGACCAGCTGCGGGCAATGAAAACTCTCGATGCAAATAAATCTACGGAGTATCATATGGCAGCTCCGTGGAAAATCGCAGTGGGTTGTCTCATTGCCTGGGTGGTGATCTTCGGTATCGTCGAGCTGATCTTTGGAAAGGGCTATGGCCCAGAAAGTTCAATTGGGCTTGCATTTCTGACTGCGATCTTTATCATCTCTTTGGATGAGAAAGAATATGTCCAGAACGTCAACGCTGGTAAGATCATTCCGAAGAAGGCCGTTGTAAGCTCTAACGATCGAAGTTTTTGTCTCTTAGGCTCAGCTGCTCGTACGTATCAGTATTCTGAAGAAATGCAAGAATTTATTCAGAAATTCTGCAGTGCCAGTAATCCTATTGGTGGGGCAATTATAGCATTGAATACTTTGGATGTGTCCCCTGATGATATTAAGGATTTTGGAGATTTGACCGATACTGTATCCCCAATTTATCAGAGTGATAAGTTGGTAAAAGACTTAGAGAAAGAGATTCATGCGCAAATTATTCAGGAATATTTCACAAACGATCGTAAACCCATCGTAAAAGAGATTATCGAAAAGCTGAAAGCGGATGAGCCCTTCGATGTCTTTGCCTATGACTGGATGGACTATGCCTACATCGCTCTGGACCTGGAAAGCCAGATGAGAAAAGCTTAAAATACCAGAATATCATTTAGGTGCGATTGAGAAGAAAGTCTATTACGGGGACGACTTCACTCTTAATCAAATCTAACGTAGAAAGGATAAGGTAACGTAGAATGAACCTACTGTCTATGGCGTCTAAGATGTCGCCACAAACACTGGGCAAAGTCAATGCTCTGTGCGACATTGCCAAGGAGAATGACACGCTCAAGGAGTTGAGCTTGAGACTGGATGGATGTGATGCAAGAGAGGCATATCACATCCTGTCAAATCTCTCCGATCATGAGCTGCGCGTGATTGCGGCTCTCATCGGGGAAGCGAATGCGAAATTCAATCGCAGGAAGGGAATCCGATAATGGGCGTCGATCCTAGACAAGAAGAAAGAAGTTTTGGCGAAAGCCTCGCGGCTCAAATTCGTGAACTTCGTCGCCAAAACGATAGTCTCATGCACGCTGTAAAGGATCTTGCTGGTTCGCTGGTGACGATCTATGACCAGCAATTGAATACTATGGCAGCTATCAATCAAATTCTGTCAAAGATGGAGGAGACAAAGAATGAGCAAAGACATGAAGATTCTGAATCGGGCATATGAGCTGCTCGATTCGGCAAACGAGATGAGTTCTGATCGGTTCCGGAAGAAACTTCTGGATCTGATCGGAAATGATGACTTCCTGATGGCTATCTTCAAGCCCACAATTGGAGAGGATGAGTCCAAGGAAGAGATCTCTGCGAAGATTACGCAGATCTATGATGCTGCCAGCAAGAGAAGCACGATCGGGGCGATTGCAGAGGCGCTGTCTGATTATGGCTATTATTCTCTGATGCGGCCCTCTGCAACGTTCCTAGTCACTCTGGTGAACCTGGGAATGGCAACTATCGATACCAAGGCATCTGAGCTGGGTCGAGCCAAGGATCACGATGAGATTTCCGAGAGAGAATTCAATCGGAATATGGAGAAGCTGACGAGATATCAGGACGATCTAGCCGATATCGTGGATTATGCCAAGAAGATCGTCAAGAGCTCTGCGAAGAGCCTGTCTCGGAAGACTGGCCTTCCCAAGTCCTTCTGCGCATCTGCTCTCTTCTCTGTGCCGGGCTATAACTTCATCGATACCTATAAGACTGGATTCTATCTGAAGACGGTTCTGGGGAATCTCTATGGTATGGTGAATGCCAATCCGGACGAGTTCGATATGGACTTTGATGAGATCGACTGGAAGCAGTTCTTCGCAGCAGTCTTTGGTGCTCAGCGGATTCCCGATATTGCGTCTCTGATCCTGCTGGAGGGCGCCGAATCCATCAAGCGTTATGAGAACTATCATGACGTGAAGGAGTGCTGGGACTACATCACCCAGTTTGCTCTGAAGACGCTTAATCAGGCGCCCACTTCGATCCGTGATCAGATGATCGAGCTGTATCTGAAGCGTCTCAATAAGATGCTGAAGGATCACGATATCGATCTCCGAATCGATCTGCGGATGATTGATTCCTTCCGGTTTGAGAACCTCTGGGATTCTGTCAAGAAGTATAAGGGTAAGATCGATGAGATCATGGATAAGGCCAGGGAATATCTAAAGGAAGAGGAGGACTGAGGAGAAATGGGCCAGTATAAAAAGAATGAGATGGAAGAGGTCAAAGCCTCTATCGAGTTTCTGAGCAATGAGATCCAAACGGTGAAGAGAGGTATCAACGTAATCCTGAACGTCATCAATCAGATGAGCGGAAACTCTCCCGTGGCCAACTCCATTCAGACGCTCCAGAATCCGGAATTCCTGAAAGAGGTTGAAAAGGCCACAATGGAGATGCTCCAGAAGGTCATTCCTCAGATGGGAGATGCTGGGATTGGGGTTGCAACCCTGCAAGCGTCTCCTCAGCCTTCTACTTACAGTTTCCATGATTGTGTCTTCCATGCTCCGGTCGTCTGCGGAAGCGGAAATGAGCATGACTGGGAAACTGAGGAAACGACCGATAATGACTGCAACTGCGAGAGTGATGAAGAGTGCGAATGCGATTGCTCTAATGATCGGCTCGACACGATGGCAAAGGACAAATCGATCCGAATCATTGATGTATTGGCAAATGACATTTGCCATAGCAAGGTTACCCACTTCGATGAACTTTCGGAGATTTTGCACTTAATCGTGTTAAATCCAGCACGGTACTATGTACTCGATTCCAATGGTGAGCGATATGCTGCAAACCAGGCGGATACGAAGGCCTATCTTAGTAGAATTTTTGATCGTATTCCGCCTCTGAAGAGATGGACTGTATCTGATTGCATGGACGATCAAAAGCTTGGTCAGTTGATGATCGAGTTGTATACGCGACTTTCGCGAGATTTTGTGGCCCTGGGAAACTGCAAATGTACCAGTAAAGCTCTGACTGAAATCACTCTTCATCTGCTCAGCAAGATCATCCAGGTAATTCGGTGCAAAGACATCATCTCTCCTCCGGGTGGTGATGACGATTGATCTATGCAGAGTCTTTACGGCATTTCTGCGTAGAATGGATCGAGATTGAGCATCCGAAGGATACAAGAAGTTGGCCGTGGGATCCGTCCTCCGGCCTTTTCTTGATCAATCTCTACGCTCTACCCACATCGGAATGCCTGAACGTAATTCCTACGCCGTTTGTATCCATCTTACTGGATCAAGTCGATGCATTGAGAGATCGATTGATTGGTTCCGATGCGCTCTACCGGGAGTTTTTCAACCAAGATATCATCTCTCTTCCCAGACGCTATCTCTTCGATCCTCTGAACGCTGGTAATCGAAACGTACATCTCAATCGATATAGTTTCACCAGCAATACCTATGGGAAGAATGCCTCTGACTGGACCAAGGGAGATCTGCTCTTACTCCGTATCCTCGGATCAAGGCCGCATGTGCGGTATTCCATCTATGAGAGTGAGGAGTACGAGATCCTTCGGAGACGCTTGGAGCAATTAGGGAGTGCATCTAATTCCACGATTCGGTATTCGGAGAATCTGCTGGATGCGACATCTCTCGTTGAGAATTCAAATCGATTCCGTCAAATGTCTCCCGAGACCATGATTGTGGCAGCTCCCATTGTGGGTGTCTTGAAACCCATTCGGAAGTCCAAGGAGTATAAGGTCATCAATGGCGTGCTGGGAATGTGCACCGATGATGTGCAGCTGGCTATTCCGGAGGAACCGTCTTTCCAGGAGTATGATAAAGTACGGATTCCATTCCAGGACTTTTATCGTACCCAGTTCCACAAGGCATCTGGAGAACCCAACAGAGCTAAGGCAGTTGTGTATACGGTCGTGGAGTGTGCTGGAGGAGTTTTCTCCTTCCAGGAATTCACCCCCAATGCTATCGTAGAGATCAAAGATGAGAAGTACGTTCGTACCATCAATCATCTCTTTACGATACAGCCAGAGCTAGGCTCTCGTGACTTTGGGAATGCTCCCACACCACAGGTGAGATTGCGGCATAAGATCGAAGAAGGCTTGATTCCCTATATCAAGGAGAATCAGAAGTTTCTCAAGAAGCACTATGAGAAGCTCTTTTATCGGTCCGATATGCCCAATGGGATCTATAAGATGCCTGGTGGACAGATTGTCTCCTCTCTTGATGTGAAAGGTGAATGAGAAATGATCACGATACTTCTGGAAGGCGATGCCAATCAGTTTGGGAAAGTGGAAGCAGCTCTTCGGGGTAGCAGTCCCTTTAGGTCTATGGACGAAAAGGATTTCTTTATCGATTTCACGATCAATCCCGATAGCACTTGCATCATTCTTGGAAATCCCAACGACCACGATATCGTACTAAAAGCAAAACTGGATGAATGAAGTTTGGAAGAGAGGGATGTGGATCATCCCTCTCTTCCTCGTTAAATTCTGGTAAATATTAGATTTCTTTTTTATACAGATACCGTACATCCCTCTAATTGATTGGGCCGTCCTGTATTTCTCATAGAACTCACATGTCTGATCAATAATTCTTATTTTGAAAGGAAAATCTCTCATGGCTCTCTATTATGTCAACGACTCCCTGATCACCGACGAGATGGTTGGCGAAAGCTCCTGGCCCTCTGGCGAAACATATAAGCGTTATATGATCCGCAGCATCCCCTTCCTGAAGAAGATGGATGACGGTTCTATGATCGAGCAGACGCGGCCCATCTGCGCACACAACTGCAGCGATGATCCCTCTTCCAAGACCCGTGTGACCTCTGTCATTCACGAGGGTGCTCGCACGCCCAAGGTTACCGTTCGCACCTCTACCGATACCCGATATGAAAGCGATATCTTCGTGGTGGCCATCCCCTATGATGGTCTGATCAAGCCCATTGATCACGATGAGAAGGCTCTGTCCATCTTCAAGACCCTGATGATCAAGTCCGATCGGATGTCCATTGCCTTTGAGGATCGGAAGTATAAGCGCGTTGCGTACTTTGTCTGCCGCCCTGACTATCGTGAACTGGGCCAGGATGGTTGGTATTCCGACGCCTGCTCTCTGAAGGTCACCTTTGCGCAGTTCAATAAGACTCGCAATGATCAGCCCGACGAAGAGGTTCACTGGACCTTCAAGACTGTCACGGTCCGTTTCGGTGCTGACGGTATGTATGAGATCTCCTCTGCTGAGGAGATTGCGCCCTTCGATACCTTCAATCCCGATGATATCAAGAGCGTGCCGATCTGCAGCGTGGTTCAGCCTACTCTCATCAGTGAGAACGACCAGCAGGGCAATCGTGGCGGAAAGCGCCGCTAAGAAAATTTATATCCCTAGAGCTGAAAAGCTCTAGGGATTTTTATGTCAAAATAATACGTTGTAATATCCATTGCCTAGGTCTTCTTTTACGATTCCGCTTATGAAGCCTGGCGCAGAATTATTGAGGGTAACACTCATCATATCCGCGACGCATAAATAGTTCCTATCTTCTGATACTAACCATCGATTTTTAAAGGGCTGAGTTATGCTGAAACTAAAGTTGGTTCTAGTGAATGCAAAATTATATGAAATTCCAATGTGCTTTTTCGATTCATAATCCATAAACACGCAGCATTTATTATTCCCATACATGACAATACCGATGTCTGGGAATGCTGTTGAAAAAGTAAAATCGTTGTCGGAGCCCATTTTCGGAAAGATCATATCCTGGGAAATTGAGTTAGATGAAATTTTTGCACTAATGGAAGTATCCACGTTAAAATCAGCTGAAAATATGTATCGGTTGTTATCGGGTAATTTGGCTGCGAATCCAACGCCAACGTTCGATGGGATTGACATCTCCGTTACGGTAATGCCGGACGACGAGCATACTATTTTATATGCGTGAGTTTCAGTCGTGTACGAATTCGGAATAACTGCCGGTACTAGATAGACAGTTGACGTATTATATGGCACCATATAGCAAGGGTTTGAAGAAACGCTCTTTACAGTATTCGCAGTACGATTATCAATGGTACCGCTTACATCGCTATAGATGGTATTATTTGAAATTCGATAACGCTTTATTTCACTATCGCAACGGTATCCGCTTGATGTATATACTCTATCATACATCGTAACCAATACGTATTGAGCGCTCATAGGATTAACAAGAAATCTTTCATAATCACCATTTGAATCTGGCGAATAGCTTGAAATTCTAATTGTGTCTTTTACCGTGATATTGCTATCGGTAATTTCGAGCAAAGCGCCGTTATATTCTTCTGCTTCTGTGTCGTTATATAACGCAAAAACATGATTATCATCAACTGGAGCGAAATCAAAATCTTCAGCATTCCAGCTAAGGAGATCCGAGATCGACTCTGAACTTTGTCCGAGTACGAGAGAACCATTTGATTCTCTATAAAAATCAAAATATCCGCTACTGCTAGCATATATGATGTATTTATTGGTTACACACCACGCGGTGTTTTTCGATCTACTCCATATATTCGTATTGGTCATATCTGAACTGGATAGCACCGGTAATTTGTTAAGAGCCATTTTTGGTGATATACTGACACTATCATTTACTGCAAGTGCCACATCGCTGTGGCACTTAACTGTCACTGAGTTTTCATTCTCAGAATTTGAAGCAAAAGATGGATTATTTATAATCGCTTCAGCCATAACAAAAAGCAAGGTACGAACAAACGAAGTCGTTCGTACCTTGCTTGCGTGCCGGCCTGACCTGCTCGCCACTCTTTTGGCTATTAGGTATCTAAGCTAGCACCCTCGTTTGTACAGTCCAACGTTAGTGGACTAATATAAGATGCCCTTATTTAACATAAAAGAGGATAATATTTGATGCGGTTATCATGGATATACCAGATCCTCCAAGACTATATGAAATTGAAATTTCAGATTCAAGTTTGGTGTAGTTGAATTCTGTTGTATACGTTTTGCCATTAGATGCAAGCCAATAACCGCGCGCCGTCGCTGTGGAGCCATTTGGGTTGTTATATTTTGTATGGGGAGTTAAAGGTACGGTTATTATTTCGCTTCCGCCACGAAATATATCACATGACCCCCGGAAGTAATTCCCACCCGACCCAATCAAAATCTGGTTGAATGATGCAAGATGATGGGGCGTCGGTGCTTAAATGAAGCCAAATGCGAATAGATGAGTATTCTGAAGACCCTGATGCTGCTGGAAAAGAAGCGATTAAGCCTTCTGCCATTAAATTAATAAAGACCATGGACGGGCAGCCGTCCATGGTTTCCCCCACGAAGAGTCCTTAGCTCCGTTATAGAGCGTAAATAGAAACAGTCGCCGTTAGGCGATATTATGAGTAGCTTAGCAAAAGGCACAAAACGCTCATAAGTTGCATAGGCCACGTATTAGTGAATCCAAACTGAAATCGAAATTGTGTTTGTGAGATTAAATCTGGTGTAACACTGGCAGATAGAACTGCGCCATTATACATCTGATAGCCGCTCCAGCTCAATCTACTTTGGGTTAGTTCTTCTGGATTTCCTGTAGTATTTGGTTGACATGGAACGGTAATACTGTATCCATTAGTTTGCTGATAGGTAATGCTTGCATTCAAAATGATTAGTTTATCAATTAAGAAGTTAGAAATCGTTATGGTTGGCATAGCAGAAGGAAAAGAATTATTATAGCTCCAGATATAATGATACAACATCCATTTTGCATTTGGCGACGAGCCATTACCTGCATCAATAAATGGAACGATTGCGCTTGCCATGAGAGAAATAAGCCAAGGTGCCGTACGGCACCTTGGCTTTGCGCCCTCGGGGTATCCCTCCCCA
>ERZ894232.178-NODE-178-length-91287-cov-66.319460_pt1 | contig 91287 bp, 79 predicted proteins | sample MGYA00380296_ERZ894232 | MGnify/ENA primary metagenome ERZ894232 (study PRJEB32331, sample SAMN06328433) | human gut metagenome | biome: human gut microbiome; feature: stool | host: Homo sapiens | collected 2014-08-14 ...
AAAAAAAACAAATCCTAAACTCGCTTATTACGCTATTGTTAAGGCTTGTACTCCTAAAAGTAATACTAAAACTGCTTATGGTTATCAATGGAGATATATTAGTAATGATGGTGGTATAGTAAAGCGTGATTGTGATTGATGTGTTATGCACGAATTTGATGATATTTGTTATGGTAAAACAGTAGAGGAATTACAAAAGGAAATAGTCTTTCAAATGCACTTTGGTAATTGTGAAATGCTAACACAATATATTATGGATTGTATTGAAAGACTTAAACGTGAAAATGCTCCTACTGTTTATTGGAGATATTAGAGTATGACAAAAGACGAAAGACAAGAAATATCTTGTAATAAATGGCGTGATGCCAAAGGTCGAGGTACTCTAAATCTTATAATGAGATTTGGAAAAACACGAGTAGCAGCTATGATTGTTGGTAAGCTGGTTAAAGCTAATCCTAATCGAACAATTATGGCTATCGCTCCAAATGCTGTAACTACTAAAAATCTTGCTGATAATCTTACTGAATTTTGTCCGAAAGAACAATGGATTGATATAATGAGTAGTAATACTCTTATTAATCATGTAAATAAACTTAAAATAGAAAGAAAACTTCCTATTAAAGTTGATTTACTTATTCTTGATGAAGTTCATAAGTTATTACAAGGTGAAACTCTCATAGCTATTAAGAATATAGAATATAAATTTATTCTATGTCTTACTGGTTCTACATTAAATAAAAATCAACTATCTATTCTTAATGAATTAGGTGCTCCAGTAATTGATAAGATTACTGAGATTGAAGCTGTATCGCAAGGTTGGATTTCAAATAGTACAGAATATAATTTAGCTATTGAACTTGATGAACATGACAAAATTAGATATGCTAAATATTCTGATATGATTTCTGAAACTCTTGAAACGTTTGGTGGATTACATAAAGTGATTAATCAAGAGTTTCGTAGTAAAGTTTTTGACAGTGATTTTGCATTAGTTCTTGCATCTTTTACTGGTTATAATTATAAAGATAAAAATGGCAGTAGTACTTTTATTAAACCTACTGTTATTCGTAATATGTTAGCTTCATTAATGGGTTGGACTCGTGATATGCCACTCGATAATGATTATAATAAACGAATTAATAATCTTTGGAATCCTGATAATATTTACGAACGTGCTAAGAAGTTTAAGGACTTTGTTAGACAACGTAATGATATTTTAATTCATAACAGACCTAAAATTAATGCTGTTATTGAAATTCTTAAAACTAATAGCGTTCCTACTATCTGTTTTAATGAATCAATAGCTATGGTTACTGATTTAGCTGATTATTTCAGTAAAGATGGTATTCCTTTTCATAGTGCTATTGAAAGTAGATATGTAATTAATCCTGAAACTGGTGTTCCATATACTTATAAGAATGGTGAACCTAAACGATTAGGTAAAACTTCTCTTAAAAAGTTAGCTATTGAAGGGATTAAGAATGGTACTTATAAATATTTATTTACTGCACAAAGTCTTAATGAGGGTTTAACAATAGAAAATATCGAACAAGTCATAACAACTGGTGGTAGTTGTAATTCTAATACTCACGGACAACGTGTCGCACGAGGTAAGACTTATAATTATATGAATCCTAATAAGAATTGTGTTATTATTAATCTTTACATTGATGATTTCAAAATTGGTGATAAAGATGTTAGGTCAAGGGACAAACAGAAGTTAATCCAGCGTCAGCAAGATTCCGAGAATGTTCCGATATGGGTTAATGATATTAGTGAAATTTTCGGTTAATTTCTTACTATTTTCTTTGGTGGTACAATTATAATTACTATATTTGCGTATGGATAAATCACAAATGAAGCCAGTCGAAAAGACTGATGAAGATGTGAGTGGTGCTCTTGTTAATACAAGAAATAAAAATGGAAGTGTTGCATTAGCTGTTAATCAAATTAATTCATTTGAACAAGCTGAAGCATTAGCAGATTGGATTGCTCAAAGTCCTGTTTTTAATAAGGGTTTTAAGGAGCAAGTTCAGAAAGAAGATGGAACAAGTGAACTTGTAGTTAATAAGAGTGCGATTGTTACATGTTTGCTGTTAGGTAATGAACTCGGTTTTACTCCTATGGTAAGTGTTACATTTGGTAAGACACTTGATAGGGAAGCAGCAATCAAAGTTGAACGTGGGCGGTCTATGGGACTTAATCCTATGGCTGCTATGCAAAACATTTACGTTTTTAGTACTTCTCAAGCGGAGATAGTATATACTGGTATTCATGTTGTTAATAAAGTCCTTACGGATGCCGGTATTAAACGTAAGATTCTTGAAGATGGAACTAAACCTTTTTACATATATAAATATTGTAAAAAGGAACTTGCAAATGAACTTGTTGATTATAACAAAGAAACGAAAGATGATTTTGTTGTAATTAATGATGGTCATACTGCTGATTATATTGATAAACAAGTACAAGAAGGTAAGATTCCAATTATTAGGTATGCTACTCGTCGAGCTCTTGTAGAACTTACTCGTGGTGATGAGAGTATTGCAATACCTTATACTTTACAACAAGCTATTGACGCAGGTTTGTATGTTGGTACTAAATCTGACGGTACTGAAAGTAAAGGTAAAGCTAATTGGAATGCCCATCCGGAAACTCATCTTATTAAAATGTCTATCATGCTTGGTGGTAGAATTATTGCAAGTGATAAGTTAAATGGAATTTACGTTGATAGTGAATTACATCAAGCTGTATCTATTGCAAACCGTCAAGCTGAAGATACTGAATTTGAAGAAGTTCCTGTTACAGAATAAAGTAATGCAAATCTATCATTAATCTATCATTCATAAAATATTCATAAATTAAAACAAATTACAATTATGAAAAAGTCTGTTTTTTCTGCTGCTAAACTTGCTGGTCTGACCGCTGTAAACCGTGGTACGAAGTCGTCGAATGATATTCGTCCGGCAATTACTACTGCTCGTGGTATGAATAAGTTTACGATGAATGCTTCGGCTTCTGCACTTATTGGTTGTGGTCATGGCGACCGTGTTGTTATGTTTGCTATGCCTAATGCTGATTCGATTAATGAGCGTTTCTTTATTGCTCTTTCGGCAGGTAGCGAGGGTTGCAAACTTGCAAGTGCTGGTAACACGAAAGGTACTGGTCGTCCTCAGTCGTTTAATTACGCTGGTGTTTGGTCGCAGATGCTTATGCAGGATAAGGATGCTGCTCCCGTAGGTGAGCGTGTTCTTGTTGATAAGGGCCTTATGGAAGAGGTTGAAACTCAAAAGGGTCGTGACGGTAGGATGTGTACTGCTGTTCTTGCTACCAAGCGAGTTGAGTATGGTGTTGAGGAAGTTAAGGACGAGAATGGTGACTTTATTCCTGTTCAGATTGATGATACCATCTACGAGAAGGTCTATGTACTGGTAGATCCGAAGGAGGTAACGCTGGAGGACGAGAAGCAGGCAGAGGAACCGCAGCCCGAAACCGAGCCGAAAGAGTTGTAATTGTTAATACCTGAAAGTATTTAACAAATCTATCATTTGCTATCATTATAAAAAGAGGAGTTATTGAATAAGTAGCTCCTCTTTTTAGTTTAATAACTTAAAGTACTTTAATTATTATTATGGCAGACACAAGTAAATCGAAAGTTAGTTCGACAACATTAATGTTTGAAGAAGAGGTTGTTGAACGGAGATTAGCTTTTAAGCCCGACCCTGAACTTGGTAATCTTTGTATGGGTATGATTAACGATGTTCGTATTGATATTCGTGAAGTACCTCTGCTGGATGATAAAGGTGTCGAAAGTACATGGGAATATGCTGGTTGTAAATTCCCCGTACTTGTTATCGAATTTAAGCAGTGTAAAACTGACGCAAATCCGAAAGACCGTTATTATACATTTACTGCTAAACCAGTTACTACTCTTAATAAAAAAGGCGAACCTGTTGAAGAGAAGACTGTTATTAGCCTTATTCAGCAGGTATATGGACAACTTCGTCATATCGCAAATCAGTTTAAAGGTCTTAAAGGTTATCCGGTTAATGCTGGTAAATGTCCGGGACTCGATTATGCTGCTCCTGCAAAGGTTCGTTGTGAACAGTATCTTGCTTTCTTTGAATATTTCAAACATCTCCTCGTTGGTGATGATGAGAAAAATCCTATTTATAAGAATGTGAAACTGTTTATGAAACTTGTTGCAGATTATAACACGCATAAGTTCTTAGCTTTTCCTTCGTTTGTTAATCGTGGATTTGTTGAACGTGTTATTCCCGGTCAAAGTCCGTCGATTGAATTTGAAGCTGGTGAAACAATTCATCTTGCAAAGGATGATGCTCCGAAGAATCGTGAAGCTGCCGCAGGTGCTCCTGCTCCCGCTCCCGGTGCTACTGTTGTTTCGTCGGATATTCAGAACATTCTTGATAGGTACTCGAAGTAGTATTTATCATATTACTAAAACAGGAACTTGTAAAGGAGGTAATGGAGGTAAAACTCTATTATCTCCTTCTTTTTTGGGTAATGCTAAAATTGAACTTGTTGTTATACCGTATTTTTGGCCGATTTCCTTTGATTTGACGGACTGTATTTAACAGACGTATATCTGTATAGGTTAGGTAAATATACGCGGCCAGAAGCGTCGCCAGTGGGCGTCCAACCCACTCCCCCACCGGGTAGCGAAGCGCTGGGCGAAGCCCAGCAGCGAAGCCCAGCAAGTTATACTACTGATTACATGAGAGATTTCATACTTAATACACTTGACCAAGTTACAATATTTAGTAAATATTTTGGTATTCCCGAAGATGTAATCCGATTTAACATTAGTAGTCCTAATGATAGAATACGAAATCCTTTAAGAAATGATAAACATCCTTCATTATCTTTTAAGTATTATGGTGATAAACTGATATGTAGAGATTTTGGTGATGGTAGATTTAGAGGTGATATATTTGAAGTTGTAGGTTATATTATTAATAAGAATTGTAAAACAAGTGAAGGGTTTGTGTATATATGTAATGATATAATCCTTCGTTGTTCTGATAAGATTGTTACTAATATTGAATTTAATCGAACTGAACAAGAACATATTAAGAATCAAAATCTTGAAATTACTTTTGATGTTCGTAAACCAAATAAGTTAGATTATATTTATTGGGAACAATATGGTATTAAGAAAAGTAATCTAAATACAAAAGTATTTATTGTTGATAGATATAGACTTAATGAATGGCAAACACCTTATCGTTATAGTGGTACTGACCCTTGTTACGTTTATAATGTTAATCCAAACAAGTATAAACTTTATTTTCCAAAAAGATTTAAAAGTCAAACTAAGTTTATTACTAATAATCGTTGTCCTATTGAATGTTTGCATCAACTTAAACCAACGAATTATATTGCTCTTATAAAAGGTTATAAAGATAAAATACTTTTTGAACAGATTTGTGATGAGAAAGGTATTAATGATATTTTATTTATACCTGCTGCTTCTGAAACTATCGTATTACCTACTGACATCTACAAGTTATTGGTGTCGTACTCTTTAAGCGGAAAGTTATTTACTATTTTCGATACTGATGCTGCTGGAATTAATGCAGCTCATCTACTACAAGGTAGATATAATACTATTCCAATTTATTTTACGAATAATTATAAATCTAAAGACCCATCTGATATGGTTAAAGATTATGGTTATCGTAAAGTATTCCAACATTTTGATAATGTTCTAAAAAAGATTTATTATGGAGATTAAAATCAAAAACTATCTTATCAATACTCTTGATAATGGTAATAAGATTTATCTTTGTCCTATGGATGAAGAAAGTTATACGAGATTAATGAATGATTTTTCTCGTTTATCTGACCAATCAAGTATTAATAGATTTGTGGATAAATATGGTTTCAAACATACACAAATTATTCTTGATGGTGATACTTATATTAGCGCTAATGATAAAGAAACATTAGAAGCTATCAATCCTATTCTTTCGCGTATTCTCCCGCATCCTAAAACTATTAAGAATCCTCTTAATAATAAGATTGAAAGGTCATATAAATGTTTTTGTACTAAACCACTTAATCTTACAGATATGACTGAACATAAGACTCCTCTTGAAAGTTGGAATTGTCTTATGATTCGTATTGGAGAACCGCAATATGCTATTGTTGTTGAAGAAAAAGTTAAAAAATAAGATATGATTCCTAATGAAGTTTTATATAAACGAGATTTAACTGGCGGTTTAGTTCGTTGGTGGGGTCGAGTTGAAAAAGTTACTAATTCTGACGGTACAATATCTCTGCGATTAGCTTACTATTATGGTAAAGTAAATGGTGCTGAAACATCATCTTATTCTCCTGTAATTAAAGCTAAGAGTAAGAAAACTGATAGAGAACAAGCTGAATTTGAACTTAATAGTGTTTATGAAAGACATAAGAAACAAGGTTATAAAAGTCTTTCTGATTTAGGTATTAGTCCTTTAGATTATCTTACTAATGCAGATGATTTATTTGCAGAAATAGATAAGAAATTACCTAAATATAATACTGATGCAAATAATTGTGTTAAACCTATGAAAGCACAAAAGTTTGCTATTGGTAAGTTCGAATATCCTTGTATTGCTCAACCTAAAATCAATGGTGTTCGAGCAGTTGTTATGCTTGAAGAATTTACACCTACTGATTTATTCAGTCTTGAAGGTTTTGTTCGTGATGATAAACATTATCATACTGTAATTAAAACTAAAGAAGGTCTTACTTATCGTATTTGGCATATTGAGCAACTATTTAATGATTTTTATGATAGTTTTCCTGAATATGCTAATATGGTATTTGATGGTGAGATTTATATTCGTGGTGAGAAAGTGACAACTATTGGTGGAGCTGCTCGTAATCCTAAGAATATATATCATGAGAAACTTCAATTTGTTAATTTTGATTTAAGTATTCCCGATTTAACTAACAAAGACCGTGATAAATTAAGGTTTAGTGTTTGGGAAGAATATCGTAGTAAGAAAAGTAGTGTATCTCATAATGTAATAGCTGGTAGAATTTGGGAAAATTTAACTCCCGAAGGTCATGGAATGTGGGATAAATTTAATCTTATTATTCTTAATAGTGATACTATTTATGATGATAATGAAGCATTAGCTTATATGCAAAGATGTATTGATTGTGGCTTTGAAGGAGCCATAATTAGAGATTTGCATACTGAATATAAATTTGGTTCTCGTCCTGCAACAATGATGAAACTTAAAAAATTCGAGGATGCTGAATTTGAATGTATTGGTGTTGAACACACTGGAAATCCTGATGATAAAATAGGATTTAATGTTAGATTAGTTCTCAAGAACGATATTAATGATTTAGTATTTAGTTGTACTTTAACTGGTACTGTTAATGAACGATTAGATATTCTTAATAATCCACCTATCGGAAAGTCTGTAACTGTTAAGTTCTATGAAAGAACTAAAAATGGTTTACCTTTCCATGCAAATGTTGTTGGAATTAGAGATTATGAAAAGTAATGAAAAGTGTTGAAACTATCAATGAAATAGAAGCAAAAGCTAAGAAATATCGAGAAGAACTTGAAGTTCTAATTCAAGAATTTAGAGATTATAAAATTAATTATATTCCTTATCAATGGCGACAGTACGGTACTTATGCTGTAATGCGTTATGAATCAACTACTGGAGTTGTTAGATTATGGAATGATTCGGTTATTAAATTAAAAGATTTCACTGATTTTGCTCATTTCTTTGCTGCTTGTGTACAAAATAATATTCAATTAAATCATAAAACTTGTTACAATTATAAAATTCAATTTGGTGGATATTATGTTCGGGAAGTTCAAGCTAACGATTTATGGAATGTTATGTGGGGTGGTCAGTGTGTTACTATTATGGATGTTATAACTATCTGTAATAGAATAGGAATTAGTCTTAAAGAATGTAAAATAACTCGTAAACAATTATTGTCGCAATTCAAGAAGCGACAGGAGGTGTAACTTGTGTGGCTCCGCCTGCTGGGCTTCGCCCAGCGGCTCCGCTCCCCGGTGGGAGAGGAGGTTGCACGCCCACTGGTCGCGTCTGAACTAATACAATTAAAGCTATGAATGTTGTAGAACCTGCAATCGAATTTTGTGATTATTCTGGTCTTAGAAAAATTGAATTAATCGGTAAAGTTTGTACTAAACAAGAAGATAGTATTAAACCTGATTCAGCTGAAACATTTTGTAGAAATAGACTTATTGATGGTCATACTGCTATATTTGAACATGAATATGTTTATTTTAATGTTACTTCAATTCCGAATCGTATTGTTCGAGAATTTGTTAAATTAAGTCCTTATATTCGTTGGTCTTATCTTGGTAATTATATTGGTTTTTCATATCGAGTATTTCTTGATATTATGAGTAATAGTCGTAAAATGAAAGCCATTTATAATGATATTTATCATCCAAGCGAAGTTAATGATTTGTTTTATAATATGCTTCTTTTAAGTAAAGAGTTTTCTCATTTATTGTTTGATGATGAAGATATTATTGCTAAACTTGAATATGGTATTGATGCAAGTCTTCGAATTGCTTCAGATGCTGAAATCCTTGCAAATGCGCCGGAGATTTATAATGTTACTTATAAAATTATAACCGATAGAGGTATTACGCATGAAGCCGTTCGTCATCGTGAGATGAGTTTTATGCAAGAAAGTACTCGTTGGTGTAATTATGCTAAAGGTAGACTTGGTTATAAATATGGTAAAAATATTAGTGTAATTGAACCACCGTTTAAGAATGAAGATTCATTAGAAAAATTTTATGATGTTGTTGCTGGTAATGAAGCTATATATCAAGAATTAACTAATGATGGTGAACCTGCTCAGTTGGCTCGTTCAGTTCTTCCTACTGCTACTAAATCAGATATTTATATATCTGGTACTCTCGATATGTGGATTGGTGAACATCTTGAAACTGTTTATCCTAAACTCACTATTGTTGAGAATAAAGGTTTCCTTCCTCTTCGTAATCATAAAGCTGCACATCCTCAAATGATTGAAATTGCTAAAATGATTGCAGAAGATATTGCTGTTAGATTCCCTAATGAAACAGGTCGTATTATTAATTATTTTGAGTAAACTACTATGGCTAATAATAATTATATATCTCGTTCAAAATTTCAAGAAGTATTTGCTAAAGCTCTTAGTAAATGTAATGTTCCACAAGATGAACAAGACAAATTTTTTGAAGAAGGTAGTACTCTTCAGTTAAGAAATCTTGGTATTTGTATTGCTATTACAAATATTATAGATAATATTGTAAAAGAGGAACTTCCTGATTATGATGGTTGTGTTTCTGGTGAAACATTTAATACTATTTATGAGTATAACAAAAAGTATATATATGAACGAGAGCAGGAGCGAAAGCGAGAAGAAAACGCTTAAAGAACTTCTTATTGAAATTAATAATCGTCACGGTATGACAGATGGTAATTCATATGTTGCTCGTGAAATGGTTAGAATTTATAATAAGTTATTCAAACGTAGTATTATTTTAGCAGTTAAGAAAGAAGCTGCTTTAAGAGTATTGCATGGTCAAGAAGGTAGACAAAATGTATTTGCTAACTTTCCTGAAGAAATAATTAATTAAGATTATATGACTGGTAAATTAATTTTAATCAGTGGTAGAAAAGGTACAGGTAAAACTTATGTTACTGAATACCTTGAAGGTATGCTCGCTGGTAAAGTTGAGATATATCCTATGGCTACAATGCTTAAACGTATTGTAGCTGCTGTTACAAATTGTAATGTATCTCAATTAGATTCTCATTATTTTAAGTTATCTAAATCTCCGTATATTATTAATCGTTACGGTATTGATGAACAACTGACATATCGTAAGTGTTTACTTCATTTTGGTAAACTATTAAGATTTGATAATGACAGAGTGTTTATTGATGATGTTATAAATAGAATCAGAACTACTCCTTGTGATTATTTTATTATTCCTGATATTCGAGAACAATTTGAATTGAATTGTATTAAAGATTTTGCTCGTCAGAATGAAATTGAATTAACTACAATTCGTGTTCACCGTAATACTAAAATGGATGATACATCCGGTGATAAAACTGAGTGTGATTTAGAGAATTATACTGGTTGGGATTTTCATCTTGATAATACTGTTGATGGATATGATAGTATTCATAAACAATTAACTTATATCTGTAAAGAGAAAGGTTATAATGTTAAAAAAGGTTATGTTGAACAAAAATTATTTTGACAATTTATGAGTAATTTATTTGGTATTGCGCAAAAATATGATTATCTTGTTTCGCAGATAGAAGAGAATGACGGCGAGATAACGGAAGAAATTGCAGAAGAATTAGCTATTGCTGAAAGTGAACTTGAAGATAAACTTCGTGCTTATCGACAAATAATTGATGCTCAAAAAGCTAATATTGCTTATAATAAAGATGAAATTAAAAGACTTCGTGATAGGAATACAAGTTTTGATAAAATAGCTGGTAGACTTAAATCTTCAGTTGTTGATGCTTTACATATATTTGGTCAAGTTGGTAAATCTGGTAATTATAGTCTTAAATTTCCTGATTTTACTGTTTATACAAAAGAGTCAGAAAGTGTTTCAATTAATGAAAATGCTTTAGACCCTATTATTACTTCATTACTTCATATAACAGAAGTACCTCTTCCGCCAGAAGATAATATCTTCGTTGAGAAACATAAAGAAGAATTAGATAAGATTGCTTCTATTAGTATTACAGTTGATGTTCCTATTAGTTTAGCAAAAGAGGTAGGTAAGTATATTCATGATAAATTAGGTGATGATTATATTTATACTGTTAAATTTGATAAGAAAGCTATTAAGGAACTTGATAATTGGGCTAAGGCATCCAATGAATCTGACGAAGATATTGCTCGTGCTGAACGAATAGCTCATGTCATGGATAAAATTGATATGGAAATTGTTACGTCTGAAACTGCTATATATAAGTAGTCTATCATTAAACAAATTAAAATTAATTAAGCTATGAGTAAAAAGTATTTGATTACAAAAGTAATCGCTGGTGAGAAACAAGGTTTTCTTAAAAGTGTAACCAAAGATGGTGGAGAGTGGATTAATGACCATAATGAAGCTCTTACATTTTTGAATCTTAAAGATGCTGAAAATGAGAAAGAACTTCTGTTTAGCAAACTTGGCGCTGAACATAAAGATATTGCTCATATTCGTATTATTGAATTGTAATATAAATTAACTAATTTAATTATGGCTGCGAATATTGAATTTAATTCTAATAGAAATACTTATTCATTCTATTCGTTGAAAGATGTTCCTTGGCATGGTCTTGGAACTGTCGTTGAAGAAGCTAAAACTCCTGACGAAATCATCCGTATTGCTAATATGGATTATGAAGTAGCTTTAGCTCCGATGTTTGCAAGTTTTATTCCTCCTGAAGCTAAACATATAGTAAAAGAAGATAATCACTATGCTTGTCATATGTCCAATGGTGATGTTGTCATTATTCCGGAAAAGGGTGCTCGCGTAAGTGATGTATATGCTACATATCGTAAAGATAATTATAAAATTCTTGGTACTGTTGGTAGTAGGTATGAACCTGTTCAAAATACAGAAGCTATGGATTTTATATATCAAGTTTGTAAAAGTCAAATGGTAATTAATCCAAAAGATGTTATCATTCAGACTGCTGGCGTTTTAGGTATCGGTGAACGAATCTTTGTTACTGCTAAACTTCCTACTTATGAGATTGCAAAAGATGAAATGGAAAAATATATCCTTTTCACTACAAGTCATGATGGAAGTGGTAGTATTCAGGCTTGTTTCACTGATATTCGTGTTGTATGTAACAATACGTTAAATGCTGCTTTGAATCATTGTAAAAATATGGTTCGATTTAAGCATACTAAAAATGTTAAAGCTAATTTAGCAATAGGTGCTCAAATGATGCGTGACACTCTTAAATATTCTGAACAAGCTAAGCTGATTCTTGAAGCTGCTGAGAATATTAAGATTAATGATGATGTGATGATTGATTATATCACGGATTTAATTTGTGACGCTAATCAGAAAGAGTTTATTGCTAAATGCGGTGGTATCGGTAAGATTCCTTACGATAATGATGTTATTTCTACTCGTAAGAAGAATCAATTACACGCTATGGTTAATTATATTGAACGTGGCCCCGGACAAGATAGTCATCGCGGTACAATGCTTTGGCTTTATAACGGTGTTACTTCATATATTAATAACGGAATTGAATATAAAGATAATCTCAATAAATTCGATTCTATTACGCAGGGTAATTCTTTCAAACTCGGTCAGACAGCCTTTAATAAATTAGTTCAACGTTTAAGTGCCTAAATGATTACAGAAGTAGTTATATATTCTGATGGTACTGTAAATAGCTTCGATTCTGATAATTGTCAAATTCCAAGTGCTTCTGGTAGTTGGGAAATTATTCCTTTGCTTGCAAGTTGGGCTTTAGCTCAATATCCAAGTCAATTACCTGAGGAATGTAGAATGACTAATGCTAAATGTTTTATTGGTGTTAGAAAGAAAGGAGGTGACGATAGGATGCCAATTCCTATACGTCATCTCCTTAAAATGGCAAAATATATTGGAGAAGAGGGGTATAATATTCGTACTGCAGATATAAGTGAAATTCCACAATCTGAAGAATAAGATAGCATGAAAGAAAGTCTTATAGGATTGTATGTCGATAATACGGAAGTTCCAGAGTATAAAAGCGCTGGAGCTTCCGGTTTCGATTTACGAGCTAAATTTAATCCTAAAATTCCGTGGTTTGATAAAAGTGTTATTGGTAGGATATTAAATCACGATAAAGATGTCACAGCTTATCTTTATGATAATTGCTATGATGGTCTTGAATGGGTTATTGATTTTAACGTATTAGATAAATCTATTCGTCATGCAATAAATCAACCAGTTGAAGGAAAAACTCTTCTGGAATATATGACGATAAATAGTATTGACAAAGTTAATATCATTCTCCCATATAAAACTGTTAAATTTGAAACTAATATTTATACTGAAATACCTGAAGAAGATGAGATGCAAATTCGTCCTCGTAGTGGTATTTCAAGTACTACTTTATTAGATGTTAAATTTGGTACTGTGGACAATGACTGGCGTGGTAACAGCGGAATCATAGTACAAAATCCTACACCTTTTAGTTATATTATTATTCCTAATAGTAGACTTGCACAAGGTGTAATTGTTGAAAAGAAACGTGCAGTATTTGATATTAAATCTTCTAAAGATGAATTAAGCAAAACTGAACGTGGTGAAAATGGTTTTGGTAAAAGTGGTCTTATGTAATAAATCATTATAAGATATGCAAAGACTAATAAACATATTAAAAATGATTTATGATTAAACGACTAAACGTAAAGAAAAATGTTAGATTATTAGGTGTCCAATGGGATGGTGCTAATATCTCAGAATGTGTTAGTTTTTGTAGATATTGTCATTTTTCCGATGGTTGGATGTTTATTATGTTTAGAGAGAATATAATTCGACTCGATAAAGGAGATTGGATTATTGCTGTAACTGATAAAGAATTTACTGTTATTAATAATGAAACATATCAATATCTTTTTGATAAACCGAAAGATGTTGAAAACGGTGGCGAATAAACGCGACAAGTGGGCGTGCAACCTCCTGCCCCACCGGGTCAGCGAAGCCCGAAGGGCTGAGCTATCAATGTTACAACTTTAATTGCTACTATAATTGTTGTTATTATTAATAACGATATTACTAACATAATAAGTAACACAGACAGACCGTCAGAGTGCCTATTTTCAGGCGTTCTGACGGTCTTTTTTTTGTCAGTTAGACAAATGTATCATCGACAAAAGATAATGCCCGTAGCAGGCTGGAAAGCACCACCACGGGCAAATATCCGGTGTTTACTCTATTGAACTATTCGTCCTCGTAGTTATCGCTGTCTTTCGGACTAATCATATCTCTAAAACCAGTAAATGTAATACCAAAAGGATTATACATATTGTAATAAGACATAGTAGCACCGAGATTATTAAACTTATTAATTTGACGAAGAACAGGAACAGCTTGACGTAATGCAACTGCACGTTTATCTTGTCCCTTATAAATACCTCTATCATAAATAAGTTCATCATCATCAACCCAAAGACCTTGAATAGTAAGATTAACAAGTTTATATGCAGATTGTAAAGTTTTCTGACCAGCAAACAAACTATTTGCAGTTTGTTCTATTGTAGCCATCCAACCAAATACTGGCATAGGTTCAATCATTTGTTGATAATAAGTTGTTGCAGCATACATAGCGTGCTGATACAAAATATTATCTTCGTCATCATCATCTTTCTTAAATGCACCAAGTGTCATAGCAGCAAGAGCACTGAAAGCTAAAGCACCCATTAAACGAGCAAATTTCATAGTTGCTATCTGTTCATTTAAGGGAAGAGTATTATAATAGAATCCTACATTAAGTAACCAACTTGATACACCTTTGAAGAAGTTACCAATACCTTTCATATAGTCGATAACAGTATTGTTATCATTAAGACTATCTTTGAAGGCTTGACTACCACTTCTAAACATATCAAACATAGGATTAAATACAGGAACTTCATAAGAACCTAATTGTTCATTATAAAATATACGACCGAAACGACGACCGAAATAACGAACAAAGTTAGGACGAACCCATTTCTTAAATTGCATTAACAAATCACCAAATGCAGCATCTTGTAAACTATTTCTGTCTACACGATTGTAAATACCATGTAATGATTGATTAATAGCTTTAACTCGACCACGGAACTCCGAAAGAGTTTCTTCTGTAAGACCACTTTCAGGATTAAAACTCAAACGACCATCTACAAGTTTAAGTTCCGAACGAAGAGTATTGTATTTATCAAAAGCTTCACGTTGAGCTTTTTTATCAGTCTTTCGAGAATCAACAATTTTCTTACGTTGTTCATCAGAAAGTAAATTATAATGTGATTTAAGATATTGAGAAGCATAATCGTGATTCCATAAATACTCTTTTGAAGTACGTTTTTCTTCACGAGCTATCTCAGCATCTAAATCTTCTTTGAAAATAAGATATTTATCATATTGTTCGTTAGTAAGAACATCTTGTAATAACTTTTCAAGATTATCATTATAAAAATCATTGAAAGCCATAATCTTACCACCAACTACTCGATGAGATTGTGTAGCAGCAAGTAACATACCAAACTGCATAATGAACTCACCCATGTTATTAGGAGCATAGCCAACAGTATCAACCATTCGCATAGCTTTAATCCAATAGGAAGTTCCAGTATCAGAAAATGTTACATCACGAGTATCTTGATAAATATCATCAAAATCTTTAATGATTGCTACAAGTACATCATCAGTTCTTGTCGAATTAATATCGCGTAAGAAATGAGGGATAGTCTTAATAACATCACGCAGACCTGATTTCATAATATCTTTGCTTTCAACAAAGTTATTAGCAGTAGATTCAACTATCATATCAGTAACACCTTTAAGAATATTAGTGATACCAGCAGTATAGTTGAGATACATAAAAGTCATAGAAGTATAACGTAATAATGCACCAGCAGAAACATCAAGAGCACTATTGTATTTACTAAAATTAAAAATACGACGTTCCATGTTATTTAACTGTTCATTCGCATTTTTAATAATATCACGAGGTGCTACACCAGAAACTCCACGTTCATTCATTAAATATTTTGTAAGCTGATAATCAATTTCAAAATTATTAATTGCACGAAGATTATAAAGTTCTTGTGTAAAACCTTTCATTACATCAACAATATCATAAGACATCACCTTTGCTTTATACTTTTTATTTTCAAGCATTACAGCATCGTTATAATGTCTAATCTCACGAAGAGTTGAAGGTTTAACTGTAATAGGAAGTTTGTTATTTTTATCAAACCATTCATTAAACAATTCTACGATTCGAGCTTCGTATTCAGTATAACTTTCAGACTTATATTTTTTACGAATATTAAATACAGGAATATGTTTAGGAACTTGTAAAGTTTGAGCTTTTGTAACAAATCGTTTAGTACCATCAATGTCAGTATAATACCTATCTTTATGAATCATAGGAATACTAACAAATTGTTTAGCAGATTGACCTAATGTGGCTTGAGGAATAAAAGGCATTACCTCATCCCATCTACCATAATAGTTAATCCAATTACCGTCATATTCACGAATAGTTCGTTGAATAAGATTACGAATAGTATTGAGTAACTTTTGTTCTTTATCACTTAAAGCTGCATATTCATCTGATACTGGAGTATTACCAAAATCAAGTTTATAAAGAACATTTTCACGTTTACCACTAATATCAGTGATAAGACTAAGTTCAATAAGGTCATGAGTTTGTAAATAAACAAGTTTCTCACGATTACTTAATTCAGTAAGTTCAGCAAGATGTTTAGCTGCTTCACTATCACTTAATGGAACAATGTTCCAAGTATGATTTTCATTATATTTCTTTATAATATCATCAATGATTTCAAGAGTTTTTTCAGCAGTAGCTCTTGTAACAAATCCGCTGTCAGTATAAAGATTCTGATAAATAGCATCACGAATATCTTTTCGTAAAGTACCAGTCGAATCTCCAAGACCTTCAGTTTTATAACTACCGATTAAATCTCCATATTCATTAATGAATTTGTGCATTAACTTTTCACGAGCACGAGCATTTTTAGAAAGTCCCGGTTGAAACTCTTCAAGTGCACTTTCAAGTTCATCATTAATGCGTTGAGCTGCTTTCTTAGCTTTATAATTAGCTTCATCCCATGCTTTACCAGTAATATCAATCAGAGTAATACCAGTTGTAAAAGCAGAATCAAGCCAAAGTTGTGTCTTATTAATATCTTTATCAAGTTCAAATAACAAATGTTGAATTTCTAACCATTCATCTTCTGTTATTTCAACACTATTAACATCAAATCCTTCAAGACTACCATTGTGTGAAGCAAGATATTCTTTAATCTTACTAAATGCAGTAGTGTATTTAGGATTACGACTCTTATCAATTACAGCCCAAGTTACTACATCTTTAACAGATTGAATAACATTAGACCGTATTCCAGCAACCTTTGTTGCAAGAGATTTAAGTCGAGCTATATTATTATTTAATTCACCAAATTCTTTAGTAAATAATTCTTTACCTTCTTCACTTTCAGCATCATAAACTGTATCTTGAATTTTAATTTCTTCAAGTGTAAGATATGGACTAAAATGAGAAGCAAGTTTTAACATCATTACAAGTCTATCTTTGTAATCAAGAGCCGCACCATAATTTGAACGAATTTCTTCGTAATTCAAATCCTTAGTAATAGCCCATAATTGCTTGATAGCATCATAAACAGAACTACTTAAATTAGCCAAACGACTATAAGTAGCTTTCATTGCAGCAATATCTCGTTCTTCAAGAGCGCTCTGAATACCACCTTCAAAACTTTCATCATCGAAGGATTTTAAGATATTCATAAATTCCTCACGATTTCCAACATTGTTATTATTCAAAAACTTCTGGATTCTATCCATAATTTTCAAAGTTTCAATAGCAATATTAGAATCGACAACAAGAGAGTTTCGTAAACCATCTCTTGTAGGAACGTCAGCATGAATAACACGAGAATATAATTTTTCATTATCACCATAAATATTAATATTCTTACGAGGAACATCAATATATGTTTCTGCAACTATTCGACCAACACCATCATTTAAGACAGTACTAACCGACGTCATAATAGGATTAATTCTGTAAAGATTACTAATAAAAGTTTTTGTCCAATCATCCAAATAATTGAAATCTCTATTAGCATCAATCAGAACGTCACCGTTAATATAAAGATTACCATTCTTTAACATAGGAGCTACACGAAGAGCTTCTTCATAAGCAGACTTGTTATAATCTACTTGAATTGCAGATTTATGATAACCCTTATAAAAAGAATGAGTTGCTTGTGTAGTAATAAAAATAGATGAAGCAGAAGATTCTAATTCATTATAAATAACATCACTTGCAGAAGAATGTGTATGTTCAACATTGATGAATGTAGGAGTAGTAACTTCAATTGAATTTAATATTTCAAAATCTGTATCAGATACAGAAGCAACATCAGTATCAATTACATCTTCAGTTTCTACATCAACAGTGCTATCAATAGCGTCTTCTGTTTCAACCATATTAGCATCATTGAAATCTGAATTTTCATCCATTTGGACTGATTCATTATCATCAATAGCTAACATGAATTTATGAATAGCATCAGAATCTGTAATAACCGATAATCTATCAGTTATAATAGTTTCACCATCTTTTTGAACTTGTGCCATCATACCTTCTTGATAAGTAGGTATAATACTAATGTCACCAGTCATTAAAGATGCTTCATTACGAAGTAGAGGATTAACAGGTAAGAATACATAAATCTGTTTCAACGGACTATTTGTATTTGTAGGAATTGCATATCGTTTGTATACACGATTCTTACTACGAGTAATCCTTTCAGTTACATATTCTGCATTAGCATATTCAGAATTAATTAATCGAGCTTCAGTTTCAATATAGAAATTCTGAGTATTACCATTCTCATCAATATAAGAACCAGTACCAACATTTTCGCCGTTAGCATTTTGAACATAACCAATAGTAGCTTTATTCTTATTTGCTTCCCAACGATAACGTTTTTGTATATCACTTAATAATACCGGATTCATATCTGATTTCATACGAGATATTAAACTCATAACAGGTGTAATATCTACGTTTCCATCAAATACAGCTTTTTCAGCATTTCTTAAATTCTCTGCATAATTACCAAGATTAACAGAAGGGTCAGGATAATGAACTTCACGACATAAAGCATCATATTCTGCATTAGGTCGATTAGTACTTATAAGTTCAATCGGAATATATTTTGAAACATTATAAGCATAATTAAAACCTTCTGTAACATAAGTATAAACTAATAATTGACGTATCGTATGAGCAATATAAGGAATCTTACTATCCCACATACGAAGAATACTATCAGTTATATTAGACCAAGAATTAACATCATTATCATCACGTTGGATTCTAATAATATCATAAGGTACAGAACGATTATTCTTACGAACTGTTAAATACTTAAATATGTTATCGCCTCTAAATTCAGGTGATTTCTCAATATAATCTCTTAATGTACTATCTTTTTGAATAAATTGAATTTGTTGAGCAAGTGAAAGTTTAGTGTATTGAGTAAAACTTTCAGGTGTATAACCATCTTTAACAGTATTCAAAAGAGTCTTAAAGATAAGTTTTTGTTCTTTAAGTTGTTCCTCTGTATGAATACCTAATGTAGTAAGAACTTCCGGAGTATTATCAGGTGTTAAAATAGGAAGAACTTTAACAAGTCCATTATCTAATCCACCGTTAATACTTACGAGATAGTTCATAATACTATCAGTAACATATTTATAAGTAGATTCATCAATCGAATTTTTACGTTGAAGTATCTGACCTAAAATCGTATTAGCAATGTGATAATTTCGAGTAATGAAAACATCACCGAAACCATTAGCCATTAACCAATGTGCATACTGATAACGAGCTTGAATTACTCCGTAAGCACTTTGATTTTCAGTATCATTAAATTTGTTGCCATCAAGATAACCTTCAAATGAGCCAACAAATATACTTTCAATAATGTCTTTACCATTATCAAGAATTACCTTATTAGGAGTTTCATATCCAACAGCTAAATCCTCAATAAGTTCACGACGTGTCATAATATCATTTCGTTTCGGAAGTTCCGCACGAAATCTTTTCATATCCAAATAAGTAATCGCAGCAAGAGGATTACCTTTAACATCTTTTGGTTTATAATGCCGTCTAAAAGCATCAGAACTTTCACGAGTAAAAGCAGCTTTAATCGCATCTATTGCTTTAGGATTACCAGCATTTTCTTCGATATATTCATCAATAAATCGAAGTGTTTGATTATACTTATCATTTACAAGTTCTTTTAAAGCTTTTACTGGATAATAATATTCAGCAAGTTTACGTTCTTTTTGGTCAGCCTTAAAGAAACTATCAACCCTACTTTCACTTTTAAGCATAAAGTTAAGGTCAATCAAATTAGTAGCAATTTCATTATATTCAACAAAATTACCAAGAACGCTAATTTGACGTAATAACCAATCTGCTGTACGATTATCACGATTTTTAATATTATCTAATAATTCCTCAGTAGTTTGATAACCATATTTACCACTAATTTCATTAATAGTAATATTCGGTAATTTATCTTTTAGTTCATTAAGCTGTCCAACAGTAAGAGTTTTAGTTTTACTTTTACCACTTGCGACAGTCATTATGACATCATGAGATTCAACCGGAGTAATTTCTTTTTTAACAATTAAATCAGCATAAATCTTAGCAAGTTCTACACTATAATCAGAACGAATTGCTTCGATAGCATCAAGAATTGTAAAATTACCACGACTTAATGATTGAACTTCCATTCGATTAACTGCTTCAACAATAGCAGGTTGATGAATAAAAGCATCTTCATTAGTGAATCTATTAGGTTTATCATTGTAAAGTTCAATAGTAACACCAGATGATATAGCACGAGCTACACTTAAAGTATGAACATTAAGATTAAATCCAAGTCCAGCTTTAAGAACATCAAGAATACCAGAAGTAAACTGATTCATTTGAAGTTCAACTCGTTCACCACTAATATCTAAATGTTCATTAAGTGCATCATTATTAATCCAAACGTCATTAACCCAAAGAGCATTTTCTTTTGGCAATAATTGGATATTTTCAGCACCATATCGTTTAGCTAAAAACTCTTTATATTTACTTGTTAATCGAGGTACACCTTTATCACTTACAGTGTACATTTCACTTCTATCAGCAAAACCTTTAGGTATCGGTAAAGAATTAAGACTAATCTTACGACGAATACCTTTAAGCAATCTACCATGTAAAGTAGAAATTGTTGCGATTAAAGTATCGAAATTAACAGAATGACCTTTAAGAACTGTTGAACCCATACTCATGTTATTAAGAGTAATCTTATCCATAAGATTATTAGGATTCAAAGTTTTAAGAGTATAATTCCAAAGAGCATTATCACGGTCAGATACAGCTTGAATTTCAGCCATACCATTAGGTTTATTTACTTCTTCAGCATGATTTGGATTAGAAAGAACAGCTGTAATAATATCAATCAAATGATTATCACGAGCTTCTCTACTATTCAATTCATAAATACTCTCGTTTTGAACAAAGTCTTTTGTAAAAGCATTAAATGCCTTATCAATATTACTTTGAATAGCACTTAAATGAGGAACAATAGTTTTATCAGTATCCTCAGCAAGATATTGGAATTTTGATTTAATAGTATCAAAATTACTAATTGTATCAGGAGAAATATTAATAGTAGCTAACTGACTATTAACATTCTTAACAAACTTAATTAAATCATTAATTGCTTTATGAGCACGAATTAATAAATCCGAAGTATAAGCACGTTGAGTTTGAGTGTAATTACCAAAATCTTCAGTAACACCATCTCGCTTATTAGCAAGATATTCTCGAACTAAACTATTCACATCACCGTAATTCTTTGCAAATCCATACTGTAAATTATGCAGAATAGATTTAAGAATCTTAGTATATTCCGGATTACTTTTAACATCTTGTAAATCCTCTTTAATTAATTCAATTATATTATTAAGAGGAGATTGATTTGCATTAGTAGGTACTAAATTAGGATTATAATACCGGCTAATCCACTTAACAATAGCATTAAAATTATGACTTGTTAAATTAGTAAATTCTTGTGGAGTAGTAGCTAATTCGATGTACTTTTGCTTAAATACCGACCGTGTGAATTTACCCCCTATTTGGGCCTGCGAGGCATCAAATTTCGACTTAAATTCGACAGGTATATATTTGTCTTGCTCAAAAATTACATTGCGATAGTAGGCGTAAATCGAGTCAATATCAAAGTCCCAGCCAGTACGAGTAATAAGACTTTGTGGAAATATAGCTTGTGTAGCATTATTATTAAGAAAACCAATAACTTCAAATACAACCATTGATTGTTTACCCTCGGTAGGAATACGAATGCCTATCATCCGACGAGCTTCAACATCAAGTTTGTCAATATCAACAGTTATAATATCCTTAGTTGTACCATCTTCATTAGTAATAGTTTTAACAGTACCAATATTTTTATAGAAATCCATTTTCCACGGATTAACTATAACTTCTGCATAATGGTAATTTCCATCCTCACGATATTCAGCTTGTAATTCAAGACTTCTACCAGTTCGTTTACATTCTTCAATAAAACTTGAAGCGTATGTAATAGAACCATTAGCAACAAGTTCATCAATCGTTTTATTATAAAGTTCTTTATCAGAATAGAACTCATTATGTTTGATTAACTCATTATTTGCAGTAAATATATCTGCTCGAATAGGAGCATGAAATCCGGGAAGATATTTATTAGTAACTTGTTTACTTAACATAGAAGCCAGTATCTTCTCTAACTTACCTTTAATAACAGGATAAGATAAAGGCATAGTCGGAAGACCATCTTCTTTAATTTCAAGAGCTTTTCGAATAGTTATAGCATCAACATCATCCGATATAATTTCTTGAAAACGATTAACAAGTTTATTTATATCAATTTGAATAGCACCGCGAGCATCAGTTCGAATTTCACCATTCTCATCAATACCACCAATATCGTAAAGTAATTGCATAGCATCTTCACGAATATTAGTAGCTAATGTCTTTTGAAATTCATCAAACAGTTCTTTACCAGTAATATTTTTGCCATCTAATTCATAAATAGCATTATTCCAATCAAGACCTTCCATAATCTGCTTAACTAACTGACCACCTAAAATAGTAGTTTCATCAAGCAAATCAGCTTTAATATCTTGTTGAATAACAAAATCACTATCTCGCATATAAAGAATAGACCTATCATCTACTTGATTTAGTGCTTCAATATCAAGACCACCTTGGTCATTATGAATTTTAACTGGTGTAATACCAGATACTTTAACAGCAGAAATAGGACTAACTTGGTCAATATTATTTTGAATCATCCAATCATATAATTGACCCATAGCACTACCTCGTGTCATACTTTCAAAAAGAACAACAGTCGAGTCTTTAATCTGAACACTATCTACCTCATCAGCAAATATATCAACTTCATTACCAGTTACAGCCGGAGCATGATAAAAATCACCACGGCGACGACGAGTTGTACCAAATAATTTAACTTGTTCTACAACCTTAGCATAAGATGTAGGATTAAATGTTTTAGTTGGGTCTTGTAAATCAGTAATATATTGATACAAAGGTTCACTTGGATTCCAACGACCAGTGGCTTTCAAAAGTTTAATAAGACCTACATCGGTCATAATAGACTGAGAGTCATTAATAGTAGCAGTAGCACGATAAGCATCCAAAATAGCTTCGTTTTGAATACCCATTTTATCAAGAATATTACTATTGAAATTCATATCTTCCATAACAACAACCTTACGAGAAGTATCGTTATGAATTGAATCAATAGAATTAAGACCATTCTTAATAACTTGTGCTACACGTTTATTGAGGTCCACTGTATCTTTATATTCTTCAATATCACCATTAAATATAGCGTTCATACTATGATTATAGATAGTATGATTAAGTAATACTTTAAGTAAACTTAATCGAACACCATCATTATCCATAATATCGTAAGTAGCAAGAACATGCTGACGAGCGCTATTTAACAAACTTTCTTTCTTTAATGTAGGAATAGTATCAAGAGTATATTCTTTACCATCAGCTTTACGACGTTTAATCCAATCATTAGCTTTCTGATTATATACTTCTTGAACTAAATCTGCTAAATAACTATCGAAAGTAGTAACTACACTTGTATCAGTTTTGATATTAGTATCGTAAATACTTTTAGCAATATTTTCAAAACTATCAACACCAATTGTAGCGTTCCAACGAATATAAGCAGTTACGAAATCACGAATATTACCAGTATTAGCAACAAGATTTTCATCGTAAGGTTCATTACGAACTTGTGCAATCATATTACGATAAACTTCTGTAACATCTACATTATTTATCTTTGCAATATGAGCAGGTAATGTGATATTCTTACCATTCTCAATATAAGTAATATTCAAGAACTGAAACGCCTTACCAGTCGGAATACCTTTTGCATCATAAATAGCTCTACCATTCCAATACTTTCGATTATGACGAGTTTTCATTTGAGCAAGATTCTCGTCATTATTATCTCTTAATTGGAATATAATTTGTCCAAAAGTATTAAACTTAAAGACATCACTATTTACAATCTTTTCGATAGAATGAAAAATATTTGATTCTTCATTTATCGGATTATCTGTTATACGAACAAACTTATTTCGTGCAACAAGATTATCTAAATATTCAGTTACATAAGAATATATGCGAGGAGCATGAGTAGCTAATCTACTACTAATACCATTCATTGGCAGATAAATATTCAATCCACGAGAAATAGCATCATTAATAAAAGGAACTACTCGACTTTCAAAATCTTTTACATAAGCATCATAATCTTCATCAGTAAAATAATCTGTAGTAGTAGGTTTATTCGGAGTAATATTTTCACCCTTAAAACCATCAATTTCGATAGTATTTTTAAGACCTCGAATAGATTCTTGTCCAGATGTTGCAGGAGCACCTATCGCACGACTTTTAGTATTACCTGAGAAGATAAATACCGATTTAGGATGTGCTGCAACAGCCGCAGGTGTATAATTAGAACCAAAAGTCTTAACGTGAATTGAAGTACGAGGTTTAGAAGAATCTTTAATAAATAAATCATCAACTTCAAGTCGTTTTGTAGTCATCATATAACTACGAGGACTATCAGATGTTAAGAATACATATTGACCAAGCATATTAAGAATAACCTCGGTATATGTATAAAGAGCACCTTGTACTTCACGATATTTCAAACCTTTATTTCCAATCTTAACACCATTAAATGCAGATAATGCAAACTGATAACGACGTTCAACATCAGAAATAAATGTAGGATTTACTTCATATTCACCAATACTATTTTTAGTAAATATTCCAAGACCAGTCTTTTCGTCATAAATAAGAATATTATCTTCTGCACCCGGAGCAGTTAAAGTCGGGTCATTAAGATAATCCTTAAATATATGTTTAATATATTCAGTATTTACACCAGTACGAGTAACAAATCCACGAAGGAACTTTGTAAGCATACTATCATACTGAGGTGAATAATTAAGTTTACCTTGAACATCAAGATAACTCATATTCGTAAAACTGTTAAAATCATAAGTAGCAATCTGTGCTAATGAATATAAATATCCATTAATATTGTGTGCAGGAATCTCTTTGCCACGATATGTATTAACACGATGTTTAGTATCGTTAACTACATTTTCAAGGAGAGAATTAACTCTTGAATATACTTCATTAACATTATCGTTTGCATTATAATATTGGGTAAGAGCATCACGAGTAATTGCTAATCCTAAATAATTAATTACAGACATCTGTTTATCTAACAGAGCTGCTTTATCAATTTTACTACGTCTTGAAATAGGTTCAAAAATACGTTTAGATTTCGGATTAGTATAAAGTACATCATTCAGATTATTATACAATCCAAATTCAATATTTGTACTTAAAACACTTTCAAATCTATCAATATATGTTTTAACACCAAATGATTCTCGGTTATTCTGATAAATAGTAGCATTATTACCACCTTCTAATGCCATAATATTTACAGGAATAACAGCGAGTTTAATTCCAGAAATATAAGCATTTACAAAAGAATTATCATAATCAGAAGCAGCAGAACCATCATCTTCAAATACTCGTTGGAATATTTCAAGAATAGGAGTAAACTCATCATTTATAGCTGCAAGTTGTTGCAATCTATTATATACATCTTGAGGTTGAATATCGTAAAGATGTGCCTCAATAAGTTTATTCCATAAAACATTAATATCAATAGGAGCAGGAATGTATGCTTTATTAGCAGTTCTATTTTTGAAATTACTCGAACCTACAAGAAGAGCTATTTGAGCTTTAACATGAGATGCTAACGTATTCTTTCTATCAATACGTTCTTTTTGCAAATCATCCCACATTACTTCAATATCTTCAATAGCATCGCGTTGTCCTTCTTCTGTACTTTCATCATCGACAATCCGATTATTTTGATAAGCACGCTTACGATTAATACCATAGTTCTTATCAATATAATCAAGAAAATAATTAAAGATTTGACTATTACCTTTATTCAAATCAGTAAGTACATTTGCTACAAAAATATCGTTGAATCTTGTAGGAATAAAATTAGGTCGAGCTTTATACTCTTCAAGTTCTTTATTAAACTCAGCAAGAATTAAAGCCTTAAATCCACTACGAGAAACATCTCTGTAATTAGCTCCAAAACGAGCTTGTCTTTGTTCCGCAGTAAGACTTTTTAACTTAAAGTAAGCGGCAGTTAAAACACGAGCCATATAGGCATAATCCATCTCATCAAATGTAGCAGTATTTACAATAGACGGATTAAAAGCGTGTTTAATATCAAGACCTAATGCGTTACCAAGAGATTCAAAATCTTTACGAATATCTTCACTATAAGTTTCATCTGTCGAAAGAGCAGCTAATACAGATTCTAATTTAAGTTCTCCACTTGTATAAACGGGATAACCCGTAGCTCCATAAGGAGTACGGGCATCCGCTTCTGCATATAAAAACGCTGTAAGAATACGACGTTTAAAAGCATTCTCTAATGATACATCAGCATTGTTTTCAGCATAACCTCGAATGTTATTATAGTCTTTAATAGTAGGTAAAACACCTTTTTCCATTAAAGACGTAATAATATCTTCAATAGGTTTAGTCTTAAAAGACTTCATTTGATGATAAAGACCAGATTTCTCAAGTCTTCCATCAGCAGTTAAACGATAAGGTTCAGGACTACATTGTGCATTCATAAACTAACAAATTTTGTTATTATTGTCATCAATATATTTATCAATAAATTCAATTACATATCCACCGTTTGAAGATACAACATTTTTCTGATTATTCAAAACATTTTCAGAACTATTTGAAAAAACCTGACCAGTGGGCGTCAAACCCACTCCCCCACCGGGTATCACTATGTTCGGGCCAATATCAGAAACATCAATACTATTAAGTGTTTCAGAATTATTGTCATCAAACGTAATTTCACTGTCATCATCAAGAAAATCTAATTCAGCTTGAGCTGCTCTTTGATTTTCTGTTAGAGGTACATCAGGCGTTTTAATAGGTTCTGTAACTGATAAATTATCATGTGTTGCATCGTTTGTAACATTAGTTTGATTAGTTGTAACTGAAGTTGGCTCCGCTGCTGGGCTTCGCCCAGCGCTCCGCTCCCCGGTGGGAGAGGAGGTTGCACGCCCACTGGTCGGACTTTTTGCGCGTCGGCTATTCACACTATCCAAACTATTAATTACTATATTTCGTACATTATTAAGTAAACTATTATCAGTAACTGTATCTATACCAATAACAGAAAGAATTGCATCAATAATTTTATCCCAAAGACTTTTACGTTTCTTAATCTTCGGAGCTTCTTCTACAATAATTCTATTTGCTAAATTAGCAAACTGTTTATTTGTAAAAGCATAAGTAACTATTTCAGCAGGAGTTTCACTTAATATTTTAAGATATGTACGAAGATAACCAAGTTCAAGTTCAGTTAAATCGCTCTTATATTTAGCATTAAATTCTTTAGCGTCAACCTTAAATGCGGTATCATTAATATCACTAATTAAGGTAGCAAGTTTATCGTATAATTCTTTAGAATTAGCTTGTTGTTCAAAATACTTATGAAGAGATTCATGAGTAATATTAACACCTAAATCAGTAGCAGTAAAATTACGTTTAGTAAGTTTATTGCTATTGATAACGATAGTTTCAGTACCTTTATCATATTGAGCAATTATGAAATCTTGTTTACTCGATAGTTTCTTAATACTTAAATTAGTTTTACCATCAGCATAAATTCTATCATATAATTCAGCGATTCTGTTAGCAACATCTTCAGATACAAAATCAGGTATAACACCTAATACTCTAAGACCTGCTACTTTATCACCTGTAATATTAACAAGTTTTTGATACCAGTTTGTTTCAGTATCATTTGTCATTGAACTTAATGTTGTAATTGCTTTAACAGCAAATTCTTTCGTCATATCTTCTGATTCTCGAATAGTATTATCAGAACTTTCAGATTTAAGTTCAAAGAACATTGCAGGTTGAATAGAATCAATAGTATAATTGGTAACAACATTACCATTGGTATCTCTAATTCCAATAACACTTGTTGTTAAAGCGCCGGTGTCAAGAATAAAATCTTGCATCGAATCAAATGTTGAAGAAACAGATTTATCAATGATACCTTGTTGTTTAGCCCAATCAAGTATTTTAGATTTATATTGACCTTTAACTGCTGCGTAACCATCATCTGTTTTAACACCGTAAGTATAATGGTCGCCTTGTAAGGCAGTAGTAACACTACGTTGCATATTACCATACAGTTTACGGAACAAATTATGATTAAGTAAATCAGTTAAATCTTTACCAGTAATACCTCTTGCTTGCAAATCAATTACAGCGTAAGTTCCTTTGTTAGATTTACTCTTTTCAATAATACCATTTAATTGAGCAAGTTCTCGTGCTGTAAAAGGACTCTTAGCAATACGAACTTTTGAAGTAGTTCTATTAACTGGAATTACTCTACGACTTAATCGAAGTTTAACAGGAGTAAATTTATCACCAGATTTAGTATATTCAATACTAATTCTATTGATATAACTTATTCCATTTCCAAGTATATTCTTTTTACGAACAACTGTTTGGAAATCTAAATGTTTAATATAACGAGTTTTTCCAGTAGCAGGGTCTGTATTTTCGTAAAGAGAACTAATGTTAAACCATTCAGCTCCCGGAACTCCACGATTATAACTTGTAATGATAGCTTCTGACAAAGGAGCTAATCGACTACGAACATTAGCATTGTGAGCTTTAGTTCGAGTCTTATTAGTATCATCTACAAGAGTATACAGACCAGATTTAGCATCAGTCGGAAGAGATGTAAACGTAGCATCTGAAATAATATCACTCATAGTTTGAGTAACAAATTCCATAGCAGCTACATTAAACGGTGTATCTGCAACATCACTTGCTAAATTACCACGATGTAATGGAACATAACTTTTTCCATTCTCACCAGCATTAGCTTGAATTTCAGCATACATTTGGAAATGCCTATCAGATGAAGTAATTTTATCTTCAACAATAGGATTATTAAATGCAGTGTCAGTAGTAAGTGATGAAACTAACATTAAACCATTAGCGTCAGGCTGACGTTGAATAATATTAACAGCAGGTTTACCATTAACTGTAACAGTACGTTGCATCTCTTCATTTACATTAGCTCGATAACCACTTGAATCGGCAAATGTAATAGGAGATTTATTAATACCTTTTAATACTAAAATTGCAGAACCTTTTTCTTTAATTTCAGTAATAAGTTTTTGACTTTGAATAAAGTCATTTCCAAGTTTAGTATTTAAATTCTGATAAGCGTTCTTGATTCTAAGTCCATAACGAACATAATCATTAAGATTTTTAAGTCTTACGTTATAAAACATAGGACTAATAAGATAATAAACCTTATTTAAATCAAGAGCTTCAATATCAAATGCTTCCGGACTAACACCTTCAACTTCGGTATTATATTGGATAGCTCCAATAAAAGCATTGATTATTTCAGAATGTTCAGTTTTTGATGTATTACCATATTTATCTAATTCTTTAATAATTGATTTCAGTTTTGAAACAACTGAATCAGAAGTTTGTTGTTCACGAGTTAAGGCTTCAGTATATATTTTATAAAACTCCTTTATTAAGTTAAATATAGTATCACTTCCACCAGCTTTTCGGATAATAGTATCTACAAATTTAGATGTTCCATAAGAATTACCAAAAGCAGAATCATATTGATTAACTCCACTTTCATCAATTCTACCTAATTGGATTCCATGATAAGTTTCACTATCACCTAAACTAATTCGTTCAATTAATAGTTTCTTACCATTTACATCTAAATTAACATCAACATTACCATCTTTATAAGTAACTTCAAACTCTTGACCTTCGTGTAAAGTTCTTAAAGCATCAAATAATTCAGTAGTCTTGAATTTAACACCATTAACTGTAATATTGTTTTTAATAACACGAGTTTTAGGATTATAATATTCAGGACTTGTGATAATCTTATAAACTTCAGGTGTAAGACGACGTAAACCTTTGAAACCATTAGTTTCAAATTCACGTTGAATATGAGTTTTAAAGAAATCACTTAAAAACTTACCACGAAGATTTAAGTTACTATCAAGATAAGCACCGTCTGTTGTTTGAATCGGATTAGCAATTCGTTTATTAATAATATCAAACAAACGTTTAAGAGCATCGAGTTGTTCTTGTGGAACACCATTCTTACTCATTTGTTGATATATTGTATTAACATTTACATCGTTTTTGAAATATTTAAGTGCATACCAGATAGATTCATAATATTTGATAACATCATTATGACCATCTGTTTGCTGATATATAGAATCAAGAATATCTTCGTAAGTATAAACGTGATTATCAGTAAATATTTGACGACCATCGAGTTTTACAATAGTATTTTCAATAGCATCAAGAGCATTACGCATTGAATCACTAATATAATAACGATAGTCATTAGTATTAAACTCATCTCTTGATTCAGTATCATCTATAAAGTCAGAAACACTGTTAGCAAGTACATCAAGACTATTAAGAATAGATACATCATCGTTTAATTCAGTACCACTTTCAAAATTATAATATCTCGAAAGAATAGAATAAGCCATTCGAGCATTTCTTAATAAATCAAGAACATTACTTTGACGAACAGCAGTAATAACATCTACTCCAGTAAGATTCAAAGCATCAACATCAGATACCAAATAAGGTTGAATTGATTGAGCTAATGTATGAAGTCTTGTACGAGCAGGAAGATTAGGAACAGCACCATATTCTAAAAACTCTTTTGCTAAATTGTTAACAGCAGTAGCAAATTCCATAATTTTAGAAGTTTGACTACCAAAAGCATCATCATTTACAAGAGCATCATGTAATGGACTATCTTCATCTTGTCTAATAGCACGAATTTTACTAATAAACCTATTCATCACACTGTTGATATATGCGATATTAGTTTTGTAAAATTCAGTTGTACTTTTAGCTACTTCATTAATAATACTATTTTTGAATAGAGTTATCTTATGATAGAAATTTGAATATCTAACAGTATCAAAATTACTATTAAGATTTTCAAATTTAATTTGAGTAAGACCTTCGATTTGTGCTCGAATTACATTATGGTCTACATTAATATTCTTAAGAGTTAATTTACCATCCGTGATAGTATAATTATTATTAAGAACATTAGCAACGTTAGCAATATAATCAGCAATAGCTTCACGCATCTTAGCGTTTTCTTCTTCACGATAACCAACTATATCACCACCATAAAGATTCCAAATCCAATCTTTGAAAAGATTAGATTTAAGATTGTTTGCAATACGAATATTACTATCTGATAATAATTGTTTTACACGATTAGCTTTTTCTAAATTCTCATTACTAATTTCAGTAGGTTGATATTCATTTATCCAACCAATAAAATTACCAATAATAGTAGTTCGTAACGTATTAAGTTCAGTATTATCAATAGGTGATAATAATGCTTTATAAGTATCACTATTAGAATTAGATAATTCTTTATGTAGATTTATAATAGTATCTAAATAATGATTTTCAAATTCATCTGCCGAAAGTTTATCTTGAATACTATAAAGTGTTTTATAAATAGCATCAAATTTAGTTTGAACTTCACTTCGAATTTCAGTAATATCCATACCTGCAAGTTCTTTTGCAGAATATGTATCTTCTTTACCAGTCGCATCATCTTTTATAGTAACCATTACAGCACTAAAATCGGTTTCGTCGTCGGTTACGACCTCGATTCTTTGCACGGTTTTGGGCGATTCTGCGACATTAAATTTTGAGCCTACCGAATATACCTTATTTTTAATATCGACGGTATTTGGGGCCTCGCTGTCATCAAGAGAGTACGAAATTCCGTTACTGTCTGTCAGCACCTCGGTAGTAACATTTTCGGGTTCTTGACTTGCTTCTTGATTAGTAGTTTCAACAGTTTCTTCTACTTTATCTTTAGCTTTTTCAATTTCTTCTTGTTTATCATAAACCTCTTTAAGTAATTTACTTCGTTCAGCCATAATCTCATCTCGATTATTAACATTTTCTTCGAGAGCCATTACAGCCATACTTAGTTGAGTTCGAGCCTCTTCAAGAGATTTATATGTTTGATTATTGTTATTGCGAGTTTCACGCAAACGTTTTGCAGCTTCATTATATTCAGCTACATTGTTATTTTCACGTTCACTCTGTTCTGCAATATCAGCATTAATTCTATTAAGTCTTGTATCGTAATCAGCTAAATCATTTTCAAATAATTCAATCTTCCTACGAGTATCAGCAATCTCTCCATTATGAATAGCAAGTTCTTGCTCATATTGGAGTTTACCAACTTCTAATTCTGCAATAGCCTGACGAGCATTTGCAATTTGTTGTTGTAAACTTAAAATAGATTTCTTACTATTTTTAATTTCAAGAAGATACGATTTACGAGCTTTGCGATTAGGTTGTTTTGTACTGATAGCACCTTGATTAGCAATATAAGTATTTAATTCATCAATTTGAGATTGCAAACCATTGATTGTATCTTCAATAGTTTTAATCTTATTTACTAATCGAGTGCGTTTACCTTTAAGTGTACTAATCGCTTTATTACGAGTTTTATCTTCAAGCTGAGTTTTATAATCTTCAATAACTTTTTGCAGTTCTTCACGTTCTTGTTCAAGAACAATCTTTTCTACATTTAAGCTATGGAGTTTACTATCAATAGCTTTAAGAGCTTCATCCCGTTGCTTACGAAGATTAGATGCTTCAATATCGAAAGTTTGAATATCAGTATCAACAATAGCTAACTGACGACGGTAATAATCAAGTAAATAATCATCAGTTGATGCCTGAACTTTAAGAACATTGTCGAAAGGATTACCCCAACTTAAACCCATATTACGAGCATGAATATCTCGCATAATAGTAAATTCTCTACGAAGAGCATCTACGACAGGTCGTTTGTTAGCACCATAAACTTCTTCAAGTTGAGCATCTGATAATTTACTTAATTCATTAAAATATTCAACAGCATAATTGAATCCATTAGCAGAACCAATTCTACCCATAATACCAACAAGTAAACTTGAAGCAGGGTCAGTAATAGTTCTATTAACTTTCGGAGTACCATCACTATTCATAACTTGATTACCAGCTTCATCTAAAACTGGTGTTTCAGTTACTTTAATATTCATATCACCGTCAAAATCAGCAATAGCTGCGGCAGTATCTTGAATACCATTTATAATGTTAGTAGCTCGCTTATTTTCAGCTTCTTGTTGAGCTTTACCATTAAGTATTCGTGTAACACCATTACGTCCAGCAGACATTACACCACCACCAATAGCACCCCAAATGAAACTATCCCATGAAGAAGCTTGTTCAACAAGTCTTCCCATACGAGCTAACGGAGTTAAATCAGCAGTTTTATCTTCAATTCCAAGTTCTTTTTTTGCAGCAATGACACCTTCATTAAGTGCCATATCAACTCGCATTTCTTCAAGACCTTCAGATAAAGCAACAGAAAAGAAATCTTTTGTTTTACGAAGTCCAACACTTGGAATGAGTTTGCGATTAAGTTTAGATGTTTCACTATCTAAAACAAAAGTCTTACCTTGTTGTGCAAGACCTTTTATATTACTTCTTAAACTTTTTTCAATAGAAATACTATTAACTGGAGCTTCTTTAATACCACGAAGCATACTATTAAGCTCAATAGCATTAAATAATACTCCATAAGCCCAAGCATCATTGTAACTTTCAGAAGCATAAATAGATGCAAACTTACGAGCATCATCTTCATTGAAACCTAAATCGAGAGCATATTGATATTGTTCATCATAATCACGAACAATTTCTTCCATACTATCGAGATGTGCTCCGTATAAAGTACCAATTATCTGTTGAGTATAAGGATTTTGTAATGCACGACCTGCTTTATTCAATGCAGAACCTAAACGGCCAACACCGTTAATCATTGTTCCTAATTTACCAACAGCTTGTAAAGCTCGCATTTGTCCAATAACAGGAAGCATAGATGCAGCAGCAGAACCTACGGTAGGAAACATACTTGCCCACCAAGTAGCATCACCCATACCACCAGCAAAACCACCTTTCTGAGCTTGTTCTGTTTGATAAATAGGCATTACTTTACGACCCCAATTCTCAATATCTTTACCTACTCTCTGCCATTCAGAACCAAGACCTTCGTTGATAGCTTTGTCCCATTTATATTTGGCATTATCATCCCATATTTGACTAATAGCACGATATGTAGTAGGAAAGAAATTAAGAATACTACCAATACCAGTAATAGTACCACCGAGAATAGTAGTTCCTAATTGACCAATAGCATTTTTAGTTAAATACCAACCACTTTGATTTTGTGCTCTATTTTCATTAAGAACACTTAAATCAAGATTAGGATTTACTTGACCTTTACCTAATATATCTTCGTATTCAGAAATATTAAATTTTCTAATTGCTGATAATTTTGCACCATGAGCACGTTCAGGCTCCGGCATACTATACGGTAAAACAGGAGTAGCTCCTACTCCCTGAATTTGTGTTTCAGAAGGAGTAAGAGCTTTTGAACCTGTAATAGGAATCTTAATATCTGTTAAATTTGGCATAGTTTAATATCCTATATTAGCATTGTTTATTTTATTTATTTGAATAGCTTCAGCGGCTTCTTGCATATCAAGAATAATTCCATACTGAGTTAAAATATATTCTGTGATAGGCTTTAATGCTTCATTTATACTTTCATAATATTCAATATTATTAGAAGTCATGCCTTTAATTGTATAAAGACTATTAGGAATTGTGTTATATCCAAACTCTCCATAATGAACAGAACCATCAGGATATTTTAATCCACTAATATCTTTTATATAATAACCTTGTGTTGTTCTACCAATTTCAACTTTACGACTATTACCGTCAATACTATTGTAGAAAGGTTCGTGAATATTCAAATCATATTCAACTTTACCTAAATCATCAACAGTTCTCTGAAGTTCTACGATATTTGCAACAGCAGGACTATTGTTAGCACCAGTAGTATTAAAATCAATAAATCCCGAAGCATATTGAGATTCAATCATTCCAGCACTACGTTGTAAACCTTCACCACCAATTTTAGCATAAGGTTTAATATTACGATAATTATCAAGAATTTGACGAGCAATAGTAGAAGGGTTTACTTGTTCGGAAAAAATAATATTACCACGAGCAGCACCAGTTTCATCGAAAAGAGTAATCGCATATTCATTACGGCCTTCACGAGCTGCAATTCCATTAGCAATCGGACTAACTTCAGTCTTATAAATATCATAATCAAGACCAAGTTCTTCACCCGAAAGAGGTTTAGAATTTTTAGTAGCGTTACTTTGACGAGTTACACTTGTACCTTTTGAATTAGTAGTTGTCGAAGTAGGAAACGCATCAAAATTCATATACTTAGCTAATTGAATTCCGGTAAGACCAGTACCTTTTCCAGATGGAGTTTGAACAACACTAATATTACCAGCACCTTTTTTCCAATTTACCATAGCAGCTGCCATGTAATTTTGTTGGAATCTTGAAGGATTAGCAATAATATCACGAGTTGCTGTAAATTCAAGAGGTACATCAGCAATAGCTTTACGATAACGATTTGAAACATTATCTGCTGCATTAGACAGAGTAGATTCAAACTCTTCTTTTGTCATAATATTATCTCGGCTTATAGCAATATCGCCATCAGCAGTTTTATAATAAAAACCACCATCTGGTGTTACAGGAATACTACCTGTTTTTTCATTTCTATTATAATTATTATTTATAAAATCAAGATATGCTTCATAACTTGAAATACGATTATCAAGAATTAATTTAGCTTGAGGGTCAGCTACTTTGTACCAACCTAATAAACCAGATAATTTATCTCGATGTTCTTTCCAAGTATCAAATACAGAATTAAGCTGAATTTCGTCAGAACGAAGTTTAGCTTGAAGATTATTATAATTACGTTGAGCAGTCTGAACTTGTAAAAGCTTACCTTTAAGATTAGCTGCTGTTTCTTCGTCAAGACCTGCTGAATCAACCAATCTTTCAGCAGTAGAAATATTAAGTGTTTTAACAATATTACCATCTCCCGGATTAAGACCTAAAATTCCAAGTTCATCAGATGTAAATATCTGATTCATAGAATTTGAAAGTTTAGTCATTTGGTCAGTAATTTCATTACGACGATTAATGTTTTCTGCAACACTATCACCAGTAACTTCAAAACCACTTAATGTATCAAGATACGGAGCATATTGTTGAAGAGTTTCAAGTTCTTTTTGCTTACCTTTTGCACGAGCTTTAATATAAGCTGTATAACCGGGATTAGCAATTAAATCAACCGTAGTTTTAATATCTTGATAAGAATATAAACCTGCGGCAGCACCAGCTAAACTTTGAATATTATTGTTAATAAATTGACCAGACAAAATACTTTGTGTAAAAGCGGTTCTATCAAGATTCTCAATATCATCAGTAGCACCAAGTACACCCTTAGCGTAACTTTCAAACATTTTATCTACATAATTCTGTAAACCAGCTTGAATAAGTTCAGGTGGAACTTGAGCTTTGTTCTGTAATATATCAAGAACATTAACTCCATATTCCTTATTAACAGTATCTAACAAAGTTTTAACTTCAGCAGGTAATTTAGAATTAACAGTAAACTTACCGTCTTTTGTAGGAGCACCAAGTTCATTTATGTTAATACCTAATCCATTAAGAGCGAACATTGTAGGATTACCAGCGAATAAAGGAGCATAATCTCCTAATTCGTAATCTCTTAAATGTCCACCAGCAGAACTATCATCTTTTACAAATCGAGTAAGAGCATCTTGATTCTGCCAAACAGTAGTAAGATAATTAGTATAATCAGGATTAGATTTGAGTAATGACATAGCATAACTCATAATCTCTTGTTCTGTAATACCTTCTCTTTCACTACCAGTTTTAACAAAATGACTTGCTAATTTTTCACCATCGAAACCTGTTGCAACATCTAATCCATACTGACGTATCATATCAGGATTAGTAACAAGATTTTCAAATGATACCTTATCAGCTTTAGCTTTTGAAAGAATATCAAATACGTCTTTTTGATATTTATTTACATCAAACTTTTTACCTATTTGAACTCCGTTAAAACCACCGCTTACAACAGTATTAGTTTCTGCATCATAAACAATATCAGAAGATTGTAAACGACTACGAAGCAGAAAAGCATTTTGATTTTGAGTATCCCAATCACTCTTTTTTAAATCTTCCATATATTGCTGTTCCAAAGCATAATCAGCTTGTACAGCTTTAAGACCTTCATTAGTAAGAATATTCTCAGTTTGCTTATAAATATAATCATCTGCTGCAAACCAATTATCTTGTTCCTTAAATTCATTAGCACCTTCAACAATCTTAGCTCTTTCAGAATCAAGAACTTTTTGTCCACGAGAAGTTGCTTTAATTTGACTTAAAGGATTAGCAATTCTATTAATATAAGCTTCACGATTTTGGTAATACTTTTGGTTCAAAGCATTTCCAACAGCAGCATATACACTTCCATAATCTTGTAATTGTGGAGTTTTTAATGTATTAGTATCGTATCGACCTATTGCAATTTCTGCCATAATTTTATAATGATTAATTTGTAAATTAGTTGTAACTCGTATGGCTCCGCCTGCTGGGCTTCGCCCAGAGGCTCCGCTCCCCGGTGGGGCAGGAGGTTGCACGCCCACTTGTCGCGCGTGTTTGTACCACTATTTGTATCATTACAAATATACAAAAAATCGTGAATATCGGACTATCCTATAAAAGAATAATCCGATATATCATGCACCATATTAAGCTCTTTTGCGTCTTGCAAGACCACCGCAAGCAAAACCACTTCTCATATAATTACCTACTCCACGAGGCCATAACTTTTCATATAAGCGAGCACTTACATAATTATTAACTGCTCCGGCAAGACCTTCAATTCCTTGTAACATTCCTTGTAATCCTTGCGTTCTGACTGCCATTAACTGTTGATTCAAACCGACAGCTTTGTTATATTCATTAATAGCATCTTGATACATAATTTGATTATTAGCATTTCGAGCATTAACTCGTTCTTGCCTATTCAAATCATATCTTTGACGTTGATAATCTTTCTTAGCTCCATACAGTTTATTTCGAGCAAGTTGAGCATTAATTGCAAGATTTGCTACACTATTTCGAGCTGTTTGAACATTACTTGTGTTATCAGTAATATATCGAGCAGCTCTACGTTCTTGTGTGCCAAGTTCTTGTAATTCCTCACTTATATCATAATCTGTACTATATTGAATAGCATCTACTTTATTACCTTTCGGAACATGAAGTGTGGATTCAAATTCGATAGCTTTTCGATTAGCACGAGTATTAAGAGCGTTACCTACAATTCCAAACAGAGAACTTGCAAGATTCATGCCAAGTCCAAATTCATTAAATCCGAACTTAAATGCAGAACCACCACCAGCACTTGCAGTAGTTTGAATCGGAGGTAAAGTAGTAAGTTTAGGAGCTGAAACTCCTGTAAGACTATAAGGTGAAGTATATCCACCAAAAGGTCTTTTCTTTCTTACCATTCCACCACAACGCATAACCGGAGCATCATTACGAAGTCCTAAAGCAGTAGCATAAAGTTCTTGAGCTTCAAATAAATCTTCTGTTTTAGCATCAATAGCTTCAGATTCACCACGAGCTTTATTCATTCTATAAACTAACTTTTCAATATTACGAACATTTGTTCCAGTTTGTAATTTGTTAGTTTTACTCTTATCTAATGCAGACAAAGATAATGTAACTCCATCAGCAAGTTGAATAACTTGAGCTTCTTTTTTACCTTTCATATCAGTAAGTTTCTTTGCGTAATCAGCGAAAGTACGATTTGTTCCGGGAACTTTAATCGTATCACTGAATACTTGACCACCTTCCGGAGTTTCACGAACAACTTCACCAGCATACATTCGACCATTTTTAGCGCCGCCGCCTTCAATTTCCGAATCTCCATATATGATTCCAGTTTCACCAGTATCAGGATTATATTGTTCATGTGTTTGACCATAAGCAACAACACTATTAGATGAATTAGGAACTACTTGACCGCCAGTGTTTAATTTTCTACGACCAATCATTCCACCTAATTTAACATAAAATCCTGTACCTTCAGAGTAATTACCAAGATTACTTTGTCGAATAGTTGCAACATCATTTTCAACTTTATCTTGCATATTACCCAAAGTTTGCTGACGTTCCATTTCAGCTTGTTCAGCTAAAAGTTCTTGACGACGACGTTCTTCTTGACGCTTTTTCTTACGTCCAGTAAACAGACCAACGATGCCACCAATTAATGCACCGATACCAGCACCGATAGGACCAAGCCAAGAACCAGCAGCTGCACCAGTAGCAAGCGCCGCGGTTCCACCAACAGCAGCTCCAATTCCTAATCCAGTCCCAGCTCCACTTAAAGCACTACCGCCTACGATACCTTCGCCATCAGCACTATATTTAGATTTGTCAATATCACTGGCTTGAACTCGTGTACCCCATTGAACACTACCGGGGTCATTAATACTTGTTCCACCCCAATAGAATTTTCTACGAGGAATTCCAACAAGTCCACCGAATTTAGCAGTAATACCACGAGAAGTTAGAACTTCATTATTAATCTTATTTTGCATATTAGCATAAATAGCTGAATCACGAGCCATCAACTGCTTTGCCTTTGCAATACCTTGTGCATTCAAATCAATATCACCTTCAGCATAAGCATCATCTAAATATTTAGTTTTTAGACCAACACCTTCTCCATCAAAATAATCTCGATTGTTTTTACCAGCGACAATACTTCGATAAACATTACCAGACATAACGCCACCGAAATCTTTTCGCTTACGTCTTACAAGACCACCACAACGAGCAACTCCACGAGCAGTAACAATTTCATTATTGATTTTGTTCTGCATATTTGCATAAATAAGTTTATCGTTATCAATTAACTTATCTACATAATTCTTAACTGGGATTCCAGTATCATCATTCTTTCCACCATGATAAAACATATCAATCATGGCATTACCGAAAATATTATTACCGGAATTACGAGCTATTCTTAAATAATCAGCAGTAGCGTCATGTGTTGAACGAACACCACCGAAATTATATTTTTTACGATTAGTTTTACTCATATCTTCAACATAGTTATCAGGATTATCATCAGTATTAAAATTAGAAAATAGTCTATTTCTAATCATATCATAATCATTAGAACTATTAGTCTTAAATATTTCTAATTCGGATTTATCTCTTCTTTTATTACCAGTAGTATATTCTTTAATAATACTATCTGTATTACGTTCATTAGCACCTTTTAACAATTTCTTATATTGTCTAAAACCAGTTCGACCTACTCGATATGCAAGATTAGACATAAGATTAACAATAGGTTGAGGTAAAGTATTGAAATCATCAATACCATATTTCTCAGAATAAATATCACGAACATCATTGTAGGCTTTCGCCATACGACGATTTAATTCAGCATCAATTTGTTTTCTTGTTGCTTTACCTTTTGCTTTAACAGATTTAGTAAAATCAGAAGTATCATTTAACTTAAAACCGGGGCCAATAGTTTTAGCACCACCTTCATACGAGGGATAAGGATAATAATATCTACCATCTTTTGAACGTGAACGAACAGTTTTAAGTTTACCATTTTCTTTAACACGAACAAATTCTTTATCACCAGTCAATTCGTTATCCCAAATATGTTGAGAATACTCATTAATATAACGAGTAACTTGACGAAGACTATCAGGATTAACTTTACGATTAGACATACCATTAAAAGTTTGAGTAACGTGACAAGTGGGCGTGCAACCTCCTGCCCCACCGGGGAGCGAGGCCGAAGGCCGAGCCGCACAAGTTGTTACAAATTACCTTTGATTATTACGATTATCAAGAATCCATTCAGGATTAACATCAATAAGTTCCCAAAGTCTGTTATTATCACTATTATTAAACTTCATTATACAATAAACATATTGACAAATGAACTTATTAACATCATACCATTTAGCTTTACGTTTTAATGCAGATTCATCTACAACTAAATCAGTAACCATAAAAGGTATTTGTTTGTGTATATCATTAACATTATTAAATCTCCAAAGATTTACTTTATTAACACCAGTTGTACCATTATACCATTTATCATTAAATTTAACAATTTTATAACCAGTACATTGGTCATCATTATGAACCAATATAGCATTAATAGTTTTCTCAAATTCATTAATAGTAGGTAACAGATTATTAACAATATCAACTCTATCTTTCCAAGCGATATTATTTAATAACTTATTATAACTATTATTATCATTAAGAATAAATTTAATATATGATTCTTTAACAAGTTGATTACCATTATCATCTTTTAAGAATCGACCATAATTATTTTTAGATATTGCATAAATGCCATGTTTATCAAACCAGAATAATCCATTTCGATTAGTAATACCTACAATAGGATTATAATCATGGAATGAAATCCAAGCATTAGCAATAGGACTAAAACTAATTGTGAATTGTCTGTTATTAACATTTTGGACTAAATATAAGATATTAGTATCTTCATTAAATGCCCAAATTCTACCATTATTCTTAAACGGATTAATTACGTCTTTTACAAGATTACCATCAAACCATTTAAGAGCATTAAGAGCAGTCATGTTACTTACTTTATCTCCATTGATATTAAAGATACGTCTATGAACTGCATCAATAACAAAATAACCAATAACATTAACGTGAGTATCAAAATAACTTTGACAACCTATATAACCACTGGGACTATATGTAACCTCTTGAGGTTCCATATTAAATATATCAGCTGTACCTAAATACGAAGTACCTTCATCAGTATTAGAAAGTGTATCACGAAGTTGCAATAAATGTAAACCGTATGTTTGTTGAATATAAAGATTTTTATTGTCAGTTTTTAATGCAATAATTTCACCTCGATTAAAAGGCATATCTTTATAATCATCACTTCTAAATAATCGCCAATTAAGATTGGCATTTTCAGCACTCTGTAATTGACTACGAATTATACGATAAGGATGGTCTTGAGTTCCGGGAATTTCTTCAAAATAAATAAATGTTTCAATACCATTCTCATTATAAACAGGAGAATAACCTTTACCAACACTGCTATTTATGAAATTATCAACTTGATAACTTAATTGATAAAATTCACGTAATTCATTACCACGTTTACCATGATATTTAAAAGATTTATCTACATTATTAATACTAAATCGAGCAAGAATATTAAATTTACTTTCAAGAGGAACAGTAAATATCCAACGATAAACAGTAGCATTACTGTCTAATTCTTTTGCTTGAGCATCGCCATAACGATAATCAGATGATGGGGCAGTAGCTCGGAGGGTTATATATCCAATAAATGTATCACCAACTAAAGGAGTTATTACATCAGAAGAACCTTTAATATTAATTATATTAGATGCGATTTGAAGTTTTTGATTATTAATATCGGAATAAAGTGTTTCAGAATTATTAATTAAATCAGCAATATATCCTCTTGCCCATAAGCCATTTTCTGAATCATTACTAAATCCTTCAAATCCTTTTTCAATACGATAATAACTATCGCCAGCAATATTATTTTGAGAACTAATATTAGCATTGATATATTCGAGTGAAACATCTTTAATAGCACGAGAAGTATCAATACTAAGACTATTAATATCAGCATCTAAAAATAAAGTTCCATATTCATTAACATCTCCAAATCCATTAAAATCCTCACCTTTCCATTCAGCATTAAATACTTTTATATCATCATCAAGTTCTTCATTTTTAACAAATTTAAGAACATCAGTTTCAAAATATAAAGGTTTAAGTTTACCTCGAATACTATTTATTTTATTATAAAGATATTCGAATGTATAAAATCTTGCATTATTTCCACCAAAAGGATTCCTATAAGTTTGATTCTTACCAAAATTGTTAGTTTCAGTATCTCGCATTGCGAAACCTTGCGTAACAATTCGAGAATTATTAATATTATGTTCAACAAAGAAATAGACTATTGAACTAATATATTTATTCATTAAATCTGTTTTACCAGCAAGATTAGCTTTGATATTAATATTAGGACTTAATGTATAAGTTGGTTCCCAACTTGCAATTGGTGAAAAAATATCAGTAATCCAACTAAAATCAGGAGCAGTATTACCTTTAGCAGTTTGAGATATTTTAAATTCAAATAATATATATTTTACTTCATTTTCTGAAAAACTAAGAATATTATTATTATGAATTTCAACATAATTACTATCACCTGGATTTATAGATGCAGTATTTAAAATAAGAGATTCAGGAATTTCATAATAATTTCCAAGTTCTTCTTCACTTTCATTTTCTATTTGATTAACAATTGAAGTAACATTATAAGAACAAAGTTGCAGTGTAAGATCTTTTGGTAGCATATCAGTTTTCTGAATTGCCATATTACACTGGATACCTATAATTTGATTAATAGCAGTTTTATTAGTAATTTCTAATACTTGAACTGTATAATCAGAAGGATTTAAACCACCTTGAGAAGTTTCATTTGAGTATGTTATAGGACAATTAGGTAATTTAATTTTACCTTTCGGAAGAAGTTTTTGTTTAGAAGTAGCTACTGATGAAACATTAGAATTAACAGATAAAGTAAAATAACGATTTCGTTCAGAAGAAATAGTTTCACCATTGTTTATAGTTTTCTTAATTTCATCAATTGGATTGTTAAGAGAAATAGGAGGATAAATATCCCAATTACCATTGATTATAGTACTAATCTTTTCTGATTTATAAGGAATCATATGAGCATTAATAGCAGAAAAACCTATCGGAAAAGATTCAATATTATAAGTATTTTCTTTCCAAGGAATATGATGAATATTTACAAGGTCACCTTTATAATCATAATATCCAGCATATAAAACATAAACTTCACCATTTTTAAAATAACGTCGAGTTGTATTAATATAATTAGGAGTTGGATTCCAACTTAATTGAACATCGAGATGATTCTCTGTAAATTCTTTAAGTTCACTATCGAGTTTACTATAATCAAGAGTTTTTACATTACCTCGAATAAGTCTATTATTGAAATTAACAAGAGTATTATCTCGAATATATGATATATTTTTAATAAAAATATCATCAAGACTTATAGTAGATAAATATGAAACATCACTTACAATATGAGTAGTACTTACACCATTAATTGAAATATCATCTGTTTCATATGATAATTGAGCTTCGTCAGTAATATAAACAATAGCAAATCTACAATGTTTATATTTAATACCACTATTTCTAAAACTAATAGTAATATTTTTATTGATTTCGATACCTAACGCATAATCTTCTTCGTAATTACCACAAACAATAAGTGATGTACTCAAAGGAGAATAGTTTGTATAAGTACCATCATCAAGACGATATTTAATTGCTATCTGATAAGCACCAGTTTTAAGATTACCACCGTCTTTAACTTCTAATTGAAGTTCAGGATAAGTAACATTTGGAATAAGATTAAACGAATCAACTTCATCAACAGTGATATCATATCCTATCGCAGTATCATCTCCATTATTACCATCATAAAACGGGTCAGTCAAATTAATAATTCTTGTTTCATTTGCTGATTCATCAGTTCCCTCAGTAAATGTAACAATCAAATTTTCTTTATAATTATATATATAATCTCCATGAATTGGTCTATCAATACTGAATCCAAATGCACCCGATGTACTATACAAACAACGTTTTACAGTTGGGTTATTATCATCAAGATTAAGATATATAATAGCATCGTTAGTTTGTAAATCAGATTTATCTGCATTATTCCAGTGTTCTACAACGCAAAAAAGTACAACACCAACATTAGTTGGAATTGTACCTATAATATTATATTTGTGATTATCGGCATCACTATAAATATAAGGAATGATATGCTGATTTGTCGGATGATTTTCAAGAATATCATCTAATTCACCTATGAAATCAAATCCTCTTTCATTAAAATAACTTTGACCTTTATTATCAATAGTTATATTTTTAGCATATCGTAAAGATTTATCTTGTGCAATATGAGGTGAATTATCTAAATCAAGACCTAAAACTTTCATAATTTTTATTATTCTAATGTACGAAGAATAGTAGCAATATTCTCTCGACGGTCGTTACTAAATTTATTACAAGAAACTCGAACTTGTATTCTCATTCTATCGAGTTCTATCGCAGGATTTGTATAAGGATTATTTGCTGTAAGACTTACAATTGGATGTTTATAACCTCTTAATAACATTTGTTTAAGAACATAAAGTTTGAGATATTTTTTAAGAGGGCCGTTATTATAAATAAGAGGAACATCCATATTTATAATACTGTCATAAACAACTGGTAAAGCTCGATATCTTAAATGAATAGTTCCATAATCAATGTTAGTATGAATCCAGTTATTACTAATGTAATAATAAGGTTGTTCTTTATCAACAGGAGCATGATTAAAACTATCATTTTTATCACCGGGACTTGTTATATCTGCATTTGGAATACCGGGATAAGGAGTATATGTCGGAACAGTTGTTACTTTTTCAGTAATAGTATCTTTGTTAAATTCAGCTGAATTTTTAAGAACAGCTTTTTTATTATTTATAATGACATCAATTATACCACGGAAATCCCATGGTAATTGACAACGATGGTCGTCAAATTCAATATCTTTTTCTACATTAACATACGCTTGAATAAATTTAAGTTCTTCCAAAGCATTTGCAATCCAAATAGGAAAACGACTTACAAAGTCATCACTTTGTATATTATAATCGTTATACATATCTGGAATTAATGTAGCACTACTAATGAATATATTATTATCAATCATAAAGCATTATTTTGTTTAGGAAGATTATTTCGATATAGTTTAATAGCTTCGTCAGGATGATTAAAACAAATTGCAAGAATTTTATTGAAACAATTAAGTCTTCGATTTGTTGCAATTTCATCAACAGTTTTACCTTTCATTGCAAAAGGTGTTCTGTCAATAGTTTTTTCACCATTTTCATAAGCACTACTTGTGTGACCAAATTTGAATTTATAATAGACACTTTGTGGTATTCGACCTTTGACTTTATGATATACAGCTTTTATACACCAGTCATAATCATAATATATGAAATAAGGAATACCATTTGGATTATCAGCAGTTCGTATATTAATACCTTGTTCTAACAATTTCTTTTTCAAGTCTTTTGTAGCACCCCAATCGACAACACTGCATACATCACCGGGCATCGTCTTTTTATAGTAAACATAAACGTAACCTACGGAACTACCAAAAGAATAATTATTACCTTTACATAATAAATTAGCTATCTCATTATTAACTTCATCTTGCATATAAGTATACATTTCAGAAGGTAATTCTTTAAGAGCAGCAAGAGTTTCTATATCATCATCAAGTTTATCAAGACGTTCATAAACTAAGTAATTATAACTACGAATATAACTCATTAGTTTAGTACCAAGTAGAGTATCTTGTTTTTTATTAAAATAAATCTTACTACGATTATCAATATCGAATACTACTGAAACATCAACACCGGCTTCTTGATATTTAGCAAGATTATCTTTGATATTATAAATACAATCATTGCGTCGTTCATAAGCAAGATGTAATTGTTTAATTAAAGAATTAAGTTGTATTTGAACTTCTTTAACGAAATCTCTCCAATAATATTCGTTATCAACCATAATGATAGAAACATGATGTTAATCTTGACCATTACCACGTTGAGCAATAGTAGGATTATTATTATTTGTTTTAATATCCAAATCTTGAGGATAAATACCAAATTCAGTTTTAAGTATTTCTTGAATTATACTTTCAAGCATATCATTAGGTAAAGGTAATTCAATATCTTGACCATCTTCATTCTTAAAGAACGAAAGAACTTCATCAGGATTTTCAAATATACCTGTAATCATTACTTCATTAATTGGTCGTCTATCATCAATATCTTTTGTACCAACTTTTTCAGCAATAATTATATGACCGTTTAATATAATATAAGCTCGTGGATACCCGGTGGGAGAGCAGGTTGGACGCCCACTTTGACGTAGTTTAAGAGATGTAATAGAACTCTCATACATATATCCATTACCAACAGTATCACCTACAAACGCAAAAGGCGCATCACTTTGTATGCGCACGGGTGTAGGAACTTTGTACTTTGTTCCTAACAATCTAATTTTATTAGCAACTCGATATTCAGTAGGAAGAATATCACTATATTTCAACTCTTCAACAGGAGCAATAAAGGTAAGTTTAAGAATATCATCTATTCCATTTTTCTCAACGCTTTGTCGGATACGATTTGCAAACATAGTTTTAATCATATCCTTAACACGTTCTTTAAGTTCGTGATTATTAGGTTGATTAACCATGTTTGCAATACGAGCTGCATATTGATTAAGTGTTCCCATATCTTACTTATTTAGATTCAAAAGATTAGCAATAGTATTTTGTTTTTTCCAAATATATTTTTCATCATCAGGATTAAATCCTTCTACGATATTATATTCAAGAGAAATAAAACCAATAGGTGTTTCTTTAATAGGGTCTTTAATAAGAAAAGTATAAGCAGACTTCATACCTCTACTTTCAAGTTCATCTTTATAACATCTATCTTGAAACTTATGTTTACTAACATCATTACAATAATGACGATTTCTAACAAGAAGATTGTGAAATAAATAAGGAAAATTATTAACAAGAACATCCTTAAAAGATTTCTTATAAGATACTACACAACAATCATAATCTTCACCAACAACAGTGTATTTATCCATTTCTACACCATTAATGAAATGACCGCCATTATGAAAATAAGCAATATAAACAGCATTAGCGTGAATAGTATCTCGAATAGAAGCACATATCTTATCAAGTTCTATATAACAATTACTTTTTTCAATAGTAAGTTTTTGTTCTTTACGTTTAGGAAATAACCATTCTTTTAGATAAATACCAGCAATCGTACTTATGGATGTTATTATAGCTACTATAATAGCTGTATAATCGAACATAGATAGGCGTATAAGAGGATTAATATTAATAGGTATATTATATTGGGCTACTAACAAATATACGTTAAAATCCCCCATTTCCAGCCGTAATTACATGAAAAAAGACGTGCTAATCTAATAGCACGTCTTACCAAACAAATTACAATAGCCCATTAAATAACCCTAAAATATTCCCAAACCTTATCACTACTTGCATCTTCATCTTCGAACCAATTACTAATAGTTGCTTCTACGATTTTATCTTCGATTTCATTATTTGTTGCATTAGGAAACCATTTCTCATAAAGATTAATATTATCGTGATATTGAGCATTAAGAGCTACATATACATCCCACATAGTAACATCCTTATTTAACGGACGTATTCTCCTATCATAAATCTTTTTAGTAGCTTCAATACTAAACAAAGGAGCATCAATCTTAATACCTTTATTATTAGTATGATACATTTGAGAAACTTAATATAAAGCATAAGGTTCAGTGAAATGTTTACCAATTAATTTCTCATGAAAATCTTTCATTATTTCAAATAAAGATTCTTCACTAACATTAGTATTTTCACAAACAGCTTCTTTGAAATGACATATAATATCCCAAGCATTATTAGCATCTATACGAACAGTCTGCTTATAATGTTCCATTAACTTATTTAGATTTTTCATAATTTTCAATATTAGTTTTTAATTCATTAAAGTCATCTTTATCGAAAATAACAGTTTTATTCATAAAAGGAATAGTGATTTTTACAGAACCTTCACCAATAGTTACACCATTAATTGTATTAGCTTTTGAAACAATCAATCGGTCAATCATATCAGTAAGTAAACCGTCTGCATCTACCATACCTTTATCATCTGCAATTAATGATAAAGCTTTATCTAATTTTGAAACATTGTTAGTTATAACTTTTGATATATAAGGTTTAGCAACAATATCAAATAAAGGATTATTACTTGATATATCAGCTATTTTAGTATTGATAAATTTTAGAATTTCCTCAATTAAATTATTTTTGTTAATCATAGTTTATTTATTTATAGATTCACAAAATTCTTTATAAGTAAGATTGGGATTAGCTGAAGCAGCAATTTGGAACTTTTTAAATAGTTCTAATTTCTTATTAGATTCAGCTATGATTGCATTCTTACTCGACTTAACATAATTAAGTTGCTGTGTAAGTAAATCTTTACCAACTTGAGATTGTTCAATTACACCTTTAACAGAATTAATAAGTGCTTCTTGAACAAGTTGTTTTAATTGAGTATCTATTTGGATATATTTAGTATCACTAAATAATATATTTCGTTGTTCTTCATTTAAACTATTAATTTCATTATCAATAGCTGTCCATAAAGAATCTTTTTGCGGATTAGTTTGTTGATTACTTCCAGCCATTTTATCTTTAATAGCTTGAAGATATTTTACACGTTCATCAATTTCTCTCGTATAATCAACAGCTTGAGGAAAAGGATTTGAAAGAATTGGGTCGTATCCAATGTTAAATGTAGGGCCATTCATAATTGTAAGATTTAATTGAAAAGGAGAAGTACTCCGGTTTTTACACCGAAATACTTCTCGAATAGAAAGAGTAGATTAATTAGCAGAGGGAGTAGTTGCTGATGTACGACAAGCACAAGGGTCATACGAACTATAACCCGTAACAGTAGGAGTATTCGGAAGAACAACTTCGCCCGAAATCATACGACAAGTACGACGGAACAGATTAAACTCAGCTTGCTCAGCAACACGAGCGATAGCAGCCTGAATAAGAGCATCCTGATAAGGACGAGTAGCACGAAGAACAGCTACCTCTTTCTCAAGCTCACCAACACGAGCATTAGTAACATCAAAACCATCACGCTGACTTTTGTACAGACCAAAATCTGCATCAATCTGATTCTTATAAAGACCAAACATTTCAGCATTAATCGTCTGACGGTCATTAAAACGAGCGGTCTGACCATTAAAAGCCAAAGTCCACATACCATTAATAAGCTCACACTTATCTTCTTTCTCTGCAATACCCTTGGCACCGATTGCAGCCGCACCAGCAAGACCAGCACGGTTTCCGAATAAACCACCGCCAAGACCACCGCTTAACAACCATAAAGCCGTACCAGCAATACCAAGTCCAAGACCAGTACCCGCAACACCTTTTGAAGCATACTCTTTCTTGTCATGTCCAGAAACTTCAACCATCTCATGGCCAGTTTCAGTATCAATCATTTTCATACAATTATTGATATTAGTTTGTTTGTTATTAAATGATAGAGTAATCGATTACACTATAAACTTACAACTAATATCTCCAATAATATAAGGATATGAAAAATCCCGTAACCTATTAAGATTACGGGATTTACAAGCGCAAAAGATTATTAATCATTATTATTAGCCAAATAACGTTTAGCTTCATCTAAATCTTTAAGAACCCAACTAAGTTCATTAAATCCTAAACGTTTACGACCGTGAGGAATAATACCTTTTCTAACAAGATAATCAAATTTATTAGATGTAATATGAAGAACATGTTCACAAGCATATGCTTTTAAAACAGTAGCCACACCTTTATTGAGCATTGTAAGATGGTCTATAATAACAGAAGCTTCTTCCTCAGTTATATTAGTATTTCCAGCATTAACATTCTCAAGCGTATTTTCAAGAATTGCTACAAGAGCTTTCTTATAATCTACCATCTTTTTAATCAGTAATTTTACACCTTTTCTTAACATACCAAATTAGTGCTATAAATATACCTGCAAGAATATAATGAATTGTAAGTAATAAACCGTCACTACATTCACCAATATTAGTATAACGAATTAGCAGAATATATAATAGCACAAATAGGTCATAAGTTATAACAATTTTATGCCAATAACAAAAGTTAAATACATAACTACAAGCATACATCATTATAACGAAAGCTAACGAACTACCAACAGTAATATCAAATAAATCTAATATTACATCTTTGACATCTAACATTGCAAGTGTATTATTAATCAGAATACCCGTAGCAACAGCTACGGGTATCCATTTAGCAATTAATAAGAACACTTTGTGCTTAAAATTTGCCATAGTGTTTTATTTCTTTTTAGAACCTTTCTTAATCTTCTTAACATCACCAGATTTAATGCCAGCTGTACCAGCACCACGAGTTACTTTTGCCATAACTTAATTAGTTTTAGTAGTTTTATCAATTTTCTTATAATCAACACCAATCTTTTTTAGAATCGGTTTGAATATCCAACTCCAAGCAACTGGTGCAAGAATAGCAGAATTAATAAGAATTGTAGTATTTTCATATCCACCTGCTATATATCCTGCGGCAATAGCAAAACAACTAATTAGCATAACCAGTCGTTTAGTCCATGTACCAACAGATTTATCACCATTAATATCATCTATTACTTTAATGAGTATGTATGTTAAAACATTCACACAAAGCATAAATGATAAATCGAAATGAGTACTGAATAACTCAACGAAATTTCCTACGAGTTGTTCCATTTACCATTCATCAATTTCATCGACCACCATATTTCTTATTTGGAATATATTTTAAGAAACTAAAAGGAAACAATTTCTTTCTAAAATCTTTATCAGATTCTAAACTTCTTGCTTCACCTTCAAAACAAATATCTTTATAAGCTCGATTGTAAGGAGGTAATATAATTTCAATTATCCAACTAACAACGTAAGCTAATAAAGGAAATATTGCAATACCAAGTAACCACCACCAAGAAACATTTGTAGTAAGACTTAATATGATACTAACCAAAAAACTTGTAGCAAAAAGAGTAATTTGCTGATAACTATGAACAGTTTCATGTCGTTCAACAGTTTCAGTAATTTTATCTTTGTATTCAGTTCGTATGATTAACCACCATAATATCGTCATACATAAATATCCTTTCAGTGGTATGAATTTACAATAAATTTTAATCATTGAATTTTTATAGTAAAATTATCATTATCAATCAAATTTTCAAGTGTAATAAAACTAGAATTCGGATCAATAGTTAATTTATCAATTCGATTGTCATCTAACGATTTAATTATTCCAATTTCATATTTCATAGCACCTACCAAATATATATGAGAAAAACGTTCAAATTTATATAGAACCAATTTTGAATCAATTATCGCAATATAATATTTAATTACTAGTTTATTATTATTAGCAGTATTATATAAAATATATGTACCAGGACCTGGAATTATATTATTAAATGAAACAGTTGGAGTTTCACAATAAGCAGGTGCTATATAATCAATAAGCTCACCAAACTGAGCTTGTGTAGGTATTTTACCTGTTTCAAAATATTGTTTAAGCTGACTTTTAGTTGCCATAACTTTTGATTAATTAAGATTAGTAACAATACGTTTAATTTTAGCAAATAAACTTTCAGATTTAGTTTCTGTTGCAACTTCAGTAGGTTCTTCTGATAAAGTTTGAACATCATTAGAACGAGTATTTGGTGTACGACCAACTTGGAAAATATAGTGGTCAACACCATTACCTTGAATCTGCATATAACCAATACCATCAGGCCCAGCTGATTGAGTAATAGTAACAGATTTAGAAGTAGCTCCAGAATATGAAGCAGTTACAATAGCAGTTCGAGCTGCAACATTATTCTTTGAAGCTGTAACAGTAGTTCTACTTAATGTAAATCCAGCACCACTAATTGCTAACGTTGGAGTTGCAGATTCAGTAGTAGCTGTTCCAGTAGAACCTGATGTATAAACAGGAGTTTTAGTTCTCGTACAACTTGCCGTAATAGTAGAAGTTCCACCTGATGCAGCAATAGTTGTAGGATTTGCTGAAATAGCAATATTCCAACTACCATAATTATAAGAATCTATTGCGTTGGCAGCTTGATAAATATACATTGTTCTACTTGCAGATTTACCATTAGCCGACCAAGTAACAACCTGACTCTTTACAGTAGTTTGAGAAGAAACAGTGGTTCCTTTTGAAGATGCAGTAGCTTTAATAAAAGCAATACTCGGTGAAACATTATTTGTTCCACTTGAAGCATTTTCAGTTGTAACATTTTTTGTAGAACCAGAATCATATTGGTAAGTAGTAATAGTAGCAGACTTGTTCCAATTTTGAGTACCATTTCCAGCTTTAGCAGTAGCAGAACCACCGCTTGCAGGAATCGTAGCATTCGTAATTGTACCAGCTGTTATATTATCATATGTATAAACACCACCAGAAGTAGATTTAACAGTTTTACTGTTTGTTATACTCTTAGAAGCAGTAGCTGACTTAGAATTATCTCCGTTATTTACAGCTTTTATAGTAATAATATCAGTAGTTTCATTAGTTCCCATACTACTATGAGTAATCGTATTTCCAGATAAACTGAATCTACTATGACCATTAGTAGTCATGGAAATCGATACATTACCGCTAACACTTCGTGTTTGATTCGGGCCAGTAGCACCCGAACTATACAAAGCATTATAAGTTTCAGTATTAGTAACAGAAGCACTTACAGTCGCAGAACCACCAGCTGCTGTCAAACCACTACCGATACTTATAGTAGGAGTTCCGTAAGCAGTAATTCGAGGATTGTAATTACTATTAGTTACTTTATTTTCAGCTTGATAAATATCAACAGTTTTATCGGCAGTTACACTACCTTCACCAGTGTAAGTTACAGTAACTTGTCCAACCTTAGTTCTTGCCTTAACTGTAGTTCCAAGAGAAGAAACTGTAATTTCACTTGTTTTTGAATAAGTAACTGTACCAGCACGAGTCGAACCAGATGTATAACTAATTGTTTGCGACATATTAGAAATACTGGTCGAAGATGTTCCACCACTTGCAGGAATATCAGATGCCGAAAGTGAACCACCTTTTAAAGCACCATAAGAAGCTTCGTTAGCTTCTTGATAACAAATAACGTGAGGAGAAGTTACTTCTTTACCATTAAGTTTTATAATAACAAAAAATTCTCCAATCTCCCAACGATTTCCAACAACAGTTCCTCTTGTTCCAACTGATACAACACCAGTAGTAGCATTAATACTACCTCCACCAGCTATACCACTCTTACCATAAGTTAAAGTAGCACCCGAACTTATAGTATCAATCTTTTTAGAACCACCTGAAGAATAATTTTGTATCTTAGCTTGAGTATAAGCTAATTTAGGATTAACACTACCACCTGACGCAGGAATATCCGGATAAGTAAAATAAGTAATAGAAATATTACCATAAGTAATATCAGTTTCAACATTAGCATCCTGTGTTAATGTCAGACTTGTTTCAACGATTTTATTATTGGTTGCTACTGAATTTAAACTGAGAGTTAAAACTCCAGTTCGTTTATCACCAACCTTTATACCACGATATTCACCAGTTACGGTGAGTATCCCATTAGCAATAGATTTAGTAAAATACGATTCAGATAATATCCAATTATCATTACGCCAAGTATCAACATTTGCTTGTTCTCCACTGGAATAAATCACCCATCCAGTAAAAGGATTTGAACCACCAGCAGCAGAATAAGTTATTGTCGAAGGTAAAAATTCACTTATAGAACCACCTCCAATTTTAAGAGATGTTATATAATTTTCAGACTGTTTAATAACAATAGTTGAAGATACAGTTTGTCCATCAAAAGTATCAGAAAATTTACCAGTTACAGTAATACTTCGTTTAGCTCCAATACTTATTCCACGATTACTTGCAGTAACCTTAGAACCAGATATAGAGAATCCAGTAGCACTTCCTGATAGAACTGGTGTAACATTATCTGTACTAACTAAATTACCATTACGATATGTTTTAAGTACAGCTGTAATATTTGCAGTTCCACCTTTTGCGGCAATTTCAGTATTATCACTATTTAACGTTAAATCATATGTATAAGTTGATGCTTCTTGTTCAACAATAAGAATAACTTGTTTACTGGAATCTTTTTTACACTTTCCAATAAACTTCATACTTCTTTTAGAAGTACCCTTTTGAACAGGTGATGAAATTTTAACAATCTGATTTCCTTGAAAAGAGGGAGATTCAATATTAATTGAATCTCCACTCCCGTCATTCCATTTATTAGTGATAACACTCATAAATGATTAATTAATTTATTCAGCAGGTTCGAATGTCCATTCGTCATTAGACAGAACATTCAGAGTCTGCTCACCACCACCCTTCGGAATAGTAACAGTTGCGGTAGTTGTACCCTGCGAATTGAGATACAGATAACTGTCACCAAGAGCCTGAGTAATAGTAATAGTTTTAACAACATTCGCACCTTTACCCTTGATTTCAAGAGTTGCAGAACGAGCTTTAATAGTTTCATTCTTCGGTACAACAACAGTAGCATCATAAGTATATTCTCCAGTAGCACCGGGGTCACCAGTAATATCAGTACCAGAAGTAGCTGTTGTACTACCATTAACTTTAAATGATGTTACATTTGCAATACCGAAGTTAGTTTTCCATGTAAATGTAAGAAGTTTCGAGTTAGACTTACCAGTTACATGAATTGTTTCACCACCTTTAGCAACATTAATAGTTAAACCATCGGGAGTGATAAATTCGTCAGCAGCCTTTTCAAGAACCGTGACTGTAACTGAGTTAGACTTTCCGACAATCTTACCGGGAACTTTAGTACTTCTATCAGTACGACCAGTATAAGGATTCACAGAATTAATCTTAATCTGTGCATTTCCAGTACCAGTTTTAGGAACCCATGATAAATAACTCGGAATAGTCGCCATTTGTTTTTTTTTTTGGTCGATTAACTATAATAACAAACTAATTACCAAATTCCCATTCAGCTGTATCACTTGCGAAAACAGTTATGGTTTCATGATAATTATTATCTTTATTTAGAATAACAAGAGTTTTATCAACAGCTAATTCTACAACAGGTTCATCTATTGGCCAAACTTTTTTACCATTAAGCCACATATCAAGAACCTGCCGACGATTACCATTAAGCATTACGACAGCTTCTGTAGCTCGTTCAAGAAGATTAAGTTGTGCCATAGTTGTAGATTAATATTAACCTTGCGGTGTTTCAAGAGCAGTTACACGACTTTCCAAAGAAGTATAATTACTCTCTAATGTACTCACTTTACCACTTAAAGTAGTAACAGTTTCTTGTAATGTATTAACAGTACTTTCAAGAGTTTCTACTTTTGTTTGTAATTGTTGAACAGTTGAAGATTCAGCCTTAGTGGCTAAACCTTCAACTACAAAAGTAATTAACTTCTGAAAAGCACCAGTTTTCGGAGGCCAGTTTAAGGCACAAAATACTTTACGAATTACTGATTCTTTCATATCATTAAACCGTTAATTAGATTCGACATTACCAACTCTAAATATAGGATGTTTAGTACCGTCACCTTCGATTTGCATATAATCAATACCGTCCTTAAAACGAAGAGTAACAGGTACGATTAAAGATTCATCACTTTCAGTTTGAAGAGTAACATCAATTTCTTCAGTAATAAATCCAGTAGCAACGAATTTGACTTTAATAACAGTTCCCGGTATAGCAGTATAGTTAAATCCGATATTTGCTACAACAGTTCGTAAATTCTGAGGAATCCATTCACCATCAACTAATACAGAAGCAGCAGTAACTGTTTCAACTGGTGCGTTCTTTTCAGTAACAGCGAATACAAAATATTCCTTAGTTGTAGGTTGAGGAGGAGTTTCCTCTGTCATTACGACTTTAACATCAATAGGTTCTGTACTACCATCTTCTAAAACAATATCTTTTTCAGTATCGTTGTATCCGGTAGCAGTAAACTTAACACGAATAGAAGTTCCGGGTTCACCATTATAAGCAAATCCCATTGCTCCACCTTGTAAAGTTTGTTCAACCCAACTATTATTATTCCATAAATAACCATGAACACCTGTTGTGATATTAACAGATTCCTCAGTTACAGCATGGATATAATATTGTTTAATAGTAGATTCAGGTACTAATTCAATAGTTGTAACACTATGATTTGTAAGATTATCATAACTTTGATTATATTCAGTGTAACCATCGCGTCTAACCAAAATTACAACATTTGAATCATAAGTACCACTAATATGAGCTATACCTTGATAATCAGTAACGATAGTTTTAACAGAAGAATTAAACCAGCAACTAATACCTGTGGTAATAGGAGCTTTAGTAACAGAATCTATAAATTTAAGAGCTATATAATCTTGACCTTCTTTCGGATGTAAATCAATATAATTAACAACAGCTTCAGAAGGTTTATCTGCAATAAACAATGCAGGTTCAGTAGCTTTATAACGAGTATCACCTAACGTCTTATAATTACGTTCAAAACCAATCGGATTAGCTTCACTAACATAACCATCTTCTGATGAATCACAGTTACCTATCTTTTTATTAGTTTCATCATAAATGGTATTACTAATCATGCAACCAGTTAAAGCATCTCGTGTACGAACTTTAATAAGACCATTATTATTACGAAGACATAATATCTCAACTGTTTTATCAGTATCAAATACTACTTCTTCATGACCTATATGATACAAATCAGAAGATATTGGTAAAGCATAATAAGTTATAACATTACCTTTATTCTTTGTAATTACTAAAGGTTCATCAGGTCTGGTTGTACCAACAGTAGTTCCAGTACTTGATATTTCTTTAATATTAGCAGCTAAATAAAGTTTATTATCATAATAAATTTCATAAGCTCTGATAGTTACAGAAACCTCTTCGGGTTCAGGCGGTAACTCTTCAAGTACAATAGTAACACTATGTTCACCAGTAGAATTAATCGTACCAGTTCCAGTGTTAGTTATATAACCAGTTTTAGAAGCTCGGAAATTAACATTTGTTCCAATTGGAGCTGTAACAGCCTCAGATTTACCAGTAGTCGATTCATCATTATTGAGAGGTTTCCAATCACTTTCAGTACTGAGTTTATACTCAAACGTAACACCGTCTAAAGCAGTAGATTCAGTATTTACAGCAGTTGCATAGATAGTACCAGATTGAACCGGAACTTTATCCATTTCAACAGTAACTTCTGCGGTAGGAATTGCATAAGTTACCAGTTGTTCAACCTCTATATAACCCGACGAAACAAACCTCAAAATTCGGCTCGTATTGACATCTCCGGTGAGTTGTAGCGGCGTATCTTTTGTGACTTGACCTAATATACCACCCGTGTCCTTATCATAGACGTATGCGGCTATTTTGGCCTTTGTTTCGCTATCGACTACCGTAAGACTTACAGCACCTTGTTCAACCGGTAGAGCAATAAGAGTAATATCACGAATTATATTCTCATCTAACGTAATACGCTCTTCGTAAGTTTCATATCCACTTGCACCAACTTGAATTAAAATATCACGCGGGTCATAAGTTTCATATGTAAGAGTACCAGTACCTTGAGCAATAACTACATTAGAAGGTTTATCAGTAAATACAATTAAAGCATTATCAGGAGTTGCATTTACAGTTAATGTCTTTTTAGTCTTAGGTGTAAGAACAACATTAATTGTCGTATCTTCAACACCTACATCGACATAAACATCTTTTGTAATGTAATTCTCTTTTTCTACAATATAATGTAAACGACTTTGAATTAAACATTCAAGACTTGCGCTTCCAACACCTGCCGATTCTTTACCTTCCGAATTAATCATTCGTATAGTAGAATCAAACGGAACAGCTTCAATCTTAATTGTTATATAATCTTCTTCATTTCGAGGAATACGAATCCAAAGTGTACCATCTTCAAACGTAGTAGGAATCTCGCTTGTAACTTCAATTTGATTAATACTATTGCTACGAACATGATTATTATGTTCTACAACAATACCATAAATCTCATTAATAGCATCTACAATACGTTTGTTATCAGTAACAAGTTCTTCAGAAGTTTTATCTTGCTTATTAATAAGTAAACCTTGAAGTTCTTGAGCTTTTTGTTTTAATTTCTCAATATCACTTGCAGCTGTTGGTAAACCAACTTGTGCGGCAGTAACTCTATGAGGATTATCATAATTACGAATATGAGCATTGAAATTATCTTTGTCATTCTCGTAATCTTCTTTATCAAGTTTCTTGTTTATAGCAGCCCAAACATCTTGAAACTTCTTATTAACTTCTGCAACATGATTGTTAATCCAAACATTCAACTGTTTGAACCAACCTTTAACCCTATTTTCAAGAGCATCAATGTACTCTTTTTGAGGTCGAGATACAGGTTTATCCATATCGGCAGTGTTATCAACATTGCCAAGACCAACTTGTTCTTTTGTTACCTCATGAGGATTAAACTTATTATTAATATGTTCAAATAAAAGTTTTGTAAGTTGTTCAATAGGATTTAAGTCCTCAGCTGTAAGCTCACGAACATATACTTGAACATCAAGAATCTCATTAACAGCATCATTAAAATCAAAATTGGTCTTTACATTCGTCCGATAAATCCACCAAGATTTACCCTCGTGAACATAAATACCAGTAAGAGTGAATATCTGATTACTTATGATACCTTGTACTGTAATTGTATGTATAGAACGAACAATCGGTACAAGTATATAAAGATATTGTTGAGTTGATTTAACCCACGGAACTTTATATTCATAATGTCCTACATCAATATTTCGAGATTCAAACTCGGTAATCTTTGCAGAACTAATATCAGATTTTTCAGTTAGCTTAAATAGAGCACTATTATCGTAAGCAGTTACATTAGTTAAGTCTATTTCAATCCTCTCCTTTGTCCTATATAAATATAGGTGGCCGTTCTTTCGATAGTACATATATAATGTAGGAACTGTTTTAACACCAGTACCTTCACCATCTACTGTACCAATATATTCTCCGGTTTGGCCATTATAAACACTCGGATATACACCATCTTCAAGCACACCGAGCGCTACAACATTTCGAAGATTAATTACTGCCATACCAAGAACAATAACGAAATAAATACTCCAACTACAAAGTTAATAATAATAGGATGGATTTTAAGACCAGTTATTGCTTTCTTTCTTGCAGCTTGAATACCACAAGTAATGATTTGATAAGCTAATGTAATCCATAAACTCATAAACCAAGTAGCAACAGTAGCCTTAAATAAAATACCTACGACAGTAGCAATGACGAAACCAATAATAATATCGTCTTTATGTTCTGAATAATAACCACTTAAAAAAGTAGTTATTTTATTCCATATTTTCTTTATCATAATACTAATCGTATTTATTGTTATATGACGATTAATAATAATAATGGTGCAACTTGTATGGCTCGGCCTGCGGCCTCGCTCCCCGGTGGGGCAGGAGGTTGCACGCCCACTTGTCACATAACATTAGCATCATTAAGAGAATAACTCCTAACACCACAATTAATAGCATTAGGAGTTATTCTTGTGGTTACATTTTTAACAAATCAATTTCTTACTTAATGAGTGCTAATACCCCTTCAAGTGCAGTAATTGCAGAAGTTTTCGTATTGTCAATAGCAATAAATTGAGTAACCTGTAAACCCTCCGTATGTAAATTAAAGGGATGTGTGAAATCAGCACGAGAAGTAATTACATAAGTGTCATACATAACACCCTCGGTAGCTGTAAAAATATCACCATAAACACGGTCATATTCCTTGAAATTAGGATTATAACCTACACCGGCAACATCTGCTTCTTTCTCAAGTTTAGCAACTTGGTCATAAGTACCAACCGGAGTTTGATTCTCGTCACCCTCTTCAAGCGTAGCACGAAGAATACCATCAAACGTCACATAATACTCAAAACCTGCGGCACCAGTGAACGTAACGCTTGCTTCGGTGAAATCATCAATCGTAATACTATCAGCACCAAAACGAGCATTAATTTTAGTTAAAGTCTTTTTAACCTCAACTTTCAGACGAGCAATAATATCTGCACTTGCTTCGTCAATTCCGTTGATAGTTACGCTGGCATTGTAAACTTCCAGAGGATAACCACCAAAAGAATTAATAGGCTTGCACGAGATAATAACCTCAGCATCGAAACCTTGATAACCAATGCCACGATTAGCTACAAGATTCGTAAACTTATACGTTTTACCAGCAGGAGCAAGATACTTTTCTTTGTGCTGCTTCGACCACTTAGGATTAATCCAAACGCCGCGTTTAACCTTGCCATCACCAAGACCAAGAACAAACTGCAACATTTCGTCATCCTTTACATCCGAAGCAGCTGCAACGACTTTACCAGCCGAATTAAGAAGAACAGCTTGTCCGCGAGTCAACTTGCTAATATCATTATTAGCAAGTGTTGTCAGAAAATCATTTGCGACAATTACACTTTTCATTTTCTATTCTAAATTTGATTGTTGTTTAACAGCACTAAAACTGTCATCTTTAAGAACAAGAAGAATATCGCTAACTACACTATCTATGAAATCAGGTGTAACTTCCATATCTGACATTTGGTTAATATCAATACTAAAAAGACGTGGCTTCTTAATATATGAAATTTTAACCGCATCAACACAAAAATCATCACCGTAATAAACAAACAACCTATCATCAACAAGTTCACTTATTGGATTAAGATGTCTATTTTTATTACCATAGAAGTTATTTAGAGTAGCTCGAATATTTTCGGTAGCAATTAAATCATTTTCAGAAAACTTATTTCCTACATTTACGAACTCGTCATAAGTAGTATTATAAGTAATAACAGGAATGTCTGTATCATTAACTTTTAATGTAATTTTATCTTTTGCATTAGAAGTAATAATAATACAATCTTTATAATAACGACCAATCAGATTCTCCCAATAAACATTATATTCATTAGAAAGAGCTTGACGTAATCTATCACAAGTTAAACCTGCAATTTCATACAAATCAATCTTATCTGAATCACTATCATAAAGAGAAAGAATATCTGAAATATCAATCTCATTCCCATTAACAATAATTTGTCCATTAAATTCATCACCAGTTAAGGCAATTTTAGACAAATCAATTAGATGATAATATAAATTCTTAACTTCATCATCAGGATAGACCTCATGTAAATTCTCAACAAGTCGAGCTTTGCCATAAGTTAATCGAGAAGTAGAAGAAATAAGTTTTAGATAATCACCCGGAAGAATAACGAAAGCTCTATTTGGATAATCCGTATCTTGCTTATCACGTTTAAGTTTAAGCCACGGTGTTTCACGCTTTAATGATTGAATATCATCTACACGTTTTTTACTATCTTCAAGACCTTCGCCTTTATAATTAGTTTTCCTATTTGATTTAGTTTGTATATATTTAATGGCAGCTCGATTCAGCATCATATCAATAAACTGAGGAGCAATACTCCGATGTCTATTAGATGTTATCTGCTGTATTCGTTGCTCTATTTCGATATGTAACTCTTTTACCGTTTCATACATGACTAACCTTTCAAACTACGATACTTCGCGTTCCACTCGGCAACAATACCTTTGTTGTTATCATTCGAGAAATACGAGATAGCATCATTAATATTATTACCAATAACATTTTCCGGATTAGAAGCATCGACAATGATAGAACTATTCGGAAGTTGTCGAATAATATTCATCCAAAGATAAATAGTAATCTTAGCTTTCATCTCCAGATGTTTATCATCAACAATACTAATAAACTTCTGCGGGTCACTGTCAATAAGTTCAAGAAGAACAGATTGCTTATCATCGGCAGTCATTGCCATAAATTCCGAATAATCACCTACGCTACCTGTCGATACAACAACGTTGTCAATAAGTGCGCTATTCGGATTATTAATAAGTTCTGTATATTTCTTGAGAGCATCAGTGCGAAGTTTCGTCCGAGCAGCTTTGAGTGCTTTACGCTCACTATCCGAAGTAAGATAAAATTGAATATTGACGCTCTTATTAATGTCTTCAACCTTATTAGCAACTTTGCTACTTAAAAGGCAATATCTCCAACTAATATAATCGGGAATATTAACAAAAGTAACATACTTATAAAGTTCCGTTTCATCGAGTTCCTTAATCCGTTTCAGAACAATAGCTTCAAGTTCCGAACCAGTTTCATTCTTAATCTTATCAGCTTTTTTAAGTTTACCAATAAGTTCGTCGATATTACTTTTCAGAGCAGGATTACCTAAATCTAAAACATAAGAAGTATCGAACTCTAAGCCATGAACAGGAATCTCAAGAAGAAAATCATTTAAGTATGTAGTGATTCGTTCTTGCCAAGAACTATCAATAGGAGATACACCAACAACAGTAGGAAGAAGAACTCGCATTTCCTCACTACGGCTCAGCAGTTCATTAACAGGACGAATAGCAGAACCAAGACGAAGAAAGTCAGTTTTGAAAGCATCTTTATTCCGAAGTTCAAAAGAAGAAGGATTGTTCCTCCATTCAATACGAACTGAACGATTAACTTTAATCATATTTTTAACATTTTAAGTTATTCAATCTTTTATATGTTAATGAGTAGTAATAACCTTTCGATTATTACTACTCAAATTGGGTGTTTAGTTCAGAGCTAAATCAAGCCAGAACGAAGTAGTAGGATTATCAATATTGATACCCTGCGAACCAAGAACTTCATAAGAAGCAATATCCTTCGTATCCGACAGTTGAGTACCACTCGCAAGTCCCCACGAAGCAGGCAGTTCAGCCATACCTTTATAGACACCTACTTTATATTCACGACCCTCTTCACAAACAAACTTAATATTACGCTCACCATTCGAACCCATAGTATGGTCAAGGAATACAGCACTATAAGAAGTAATAGGCAGACCTTGATACATATTACCGGCTTCACGGTCACGACGAGCACGAATACCGTGGTCGAACATATCAACAATCTTGACAGTAAGAATCTTACCATTAAACATCTTATAACGGTTAAAATACTTACCATAAGACATCATCTCACCATCACTCTTAATCTCGTTATCGCCAAGAGTTACAAAGTAATTCTTAAGACGAGCATCATAGTAAATAGCATCATTGAACATTCGTGCGAAACCTTTACCGCAATAAAGAACAAGTTCCTCAACGGTAGAATCAATACGATTGTCAAAGATACGAGTGATAATACGGTCGAAACGATTAAGTGTCAGAACAGAATACGTTTCATAATTACCAACGGCCTTGAGAATATCAAGAACACCAGCACCACGAGGAATTACCTCACCAGTTTTCTCATCCTTTAAGTGGATAATACCATTCGAATCGCGGTTGTACTCCGAGAACCACAAGTCCTCTTCGAGCATCTCACGTCGCATGATTTCCCACATCTTCATTTCGTAAGGCATCCACAGACTACGCTCACCACCAGATGCAGTATCAAAGGCAATATTAACAACCTTATTACCCATGTTACCAGCAATCTCTTTCGAGAAACGGTAGTAACCATACTGGTTGGTTGCCTTGCTGAACGACTGGTTATTCGAGCGGTTTCCGTCAGATTTGCTACCCGGAATAGTCGAAGCACCTAATGCCCAAATAGCACCACTAATGAAGTCTTTTGCAACAGCATCAGCCGAGATAGGAGCACCCGACATATTGGTAAAACGATAAACATATCCACCAGTCGAAGTAGCAATACCCTCATTCTGAATACGCCATTGCATACCAGAAGGAGCAATAGCCGTGTGCTGATAAATAAACCAATTATCCTCCATTTCAGCCTCAACAGTTCCGTAAGGCTGAATAGCACTTTTATCAGATACCAGCTTTTTCAGACGAGAAGTAACACGCTGACGAGGAGCAATTTCCCAAATATATTGAGTATCACCACCATTCAGCTTAACTTTTGTTGTAACAGCACCCTGACCCTCAGTAAGAGTAAGAAGAGGATACTTGTCACTATCCTTACCCCAAAGATAAGTAAGATTACGATTAAGTTTAACAGGGTCAATCAAATCAAAATTCAGAAGCATATTAGCATCTGTATATTGATTCGAGTCAAATTTTACAGTTCCAATTTCACGCATTGTAAATTAGATTTTTGGTTAAGTTATTATTATAAGGCAAGAACATTTGCTTTATTTAATAGGTAAAACAATTTTATCATCCTTTGCAATCTTATGAACCTTAGGATTACCATTGTTTTTACCAGTCTTACTTGCTAATGAACGAAGACGTTTAACTTCTTTTTTAGCAAGTTCAGCTTTAATCAGTTGGTCAACTCCACCATCAAGATTCATAATAAATCGCATAGCCAATTCAGCAGGATTAGAAAGACGATTAATCTCATCAATCTGTGCTTGACTATAAACCATTCCATTAATCTCTTGAACAGGACGAGAGAAATAATCAAATAACTCTTGACGAGAAATAAGTTTCTCACCATCAGTCGTCTTAATTCTCAGACCTTCTTTCGGAAGAGCGTATTCTCCAATCTGACCTTTAACAACAATTAAATCATAAAGACTACCCGGTGCATTATGAACTTTGACAGTACCATCATCTTCATACGAAACACCGAAGTATTTAATTTCCTTTTCAAGTTCAGCCTGCATTTCTTTGGCCTCACGTTCACGAATTGCTTTAATCTCACTCTCTTGAGTTTTACGCAACCAATTAAGACTTTCAGTCGCATCATCTTTAAGAGTGTTATTTGCTTTTGCAAACTCAACAATTCGTTTGGCACGTTCCGGAGAAGTACCTTTTTGAATTTCAGCTTTATAGATTAAATCAGCAAGTAAGTTATCATCATCTTTGATTTCAACTTTACTATAATCTACATTTGCCGAATAACCTTCGATTGTACCGAACTTACTCTTATATTCAACAAGAGCTGCAATATCAGGATTGTTAGCTAAAAACTCGTTAAAACCTTTTGCAAAACCCTCTCGTTCACCAAGAGCTTTTACAGCAGCTTCACGTTTAGCAAAACCCTCAATCGTAGGTTCAAACTTAACAGGTTCACCTTTCTCATCTTTAATAACAATGCCACTTGCTTTTGAAATAGCTTCGATATAATCACCGTCTAATTCATTAGCACCTTCATCAGACATTGCATCAATTTGTTCTTTTGTGAACTTAATTTCACCGTTATCATCTACGGCGTTTCCGTTATCATCAAGTGTGTAAAGAGTACCATCAATTTCTACTTGTTCCGGTTCAGTTTCTTCTTCACCATTACCAGTAGAACCACCCTTATCACCTTCTTCTTCAGCTTTCTTACGAGCAGCTTCCTCTTCAGCTTTACGTCGTTCTTCAGCTTCTTGAGCTTCTTTAGCTTCCTTAGCTTTACGTTCTTCTAATTCTTTACGAAGACGTTCTTGTTTTTGCTCCTGAGTTTCATCATCAGGTATAACAACTTTTTCAACAGCCATATTAGTATTTATTTATAGTTGAATATTATTACATGAACAAAGATATACTATATATAATATATTATCAATAATTATAGTAGTATTATCTTGCAGGTTCTCTTGCTCGCCGTCGATAATTCTCGGTCATCATTGCTTTAATTCTTTTTGTAACTTTATTCTATTAACATCAGAAGCAGTGTAACCAGATTGAGCAGCCATAGCTTCATCTTTATCTATATTACCATTTCCATTGGTATCGACTTTAAGTCGCATATTCCAAATCTCTTTTTCACCTTCTTGTTTAAGAACTTCAAGATTAATATCATGTTCTCTATCAAGAGCATTTTGTTGAGCTTCAAATTCTTGCTTAGCTGCTTCACGCTGACTAACAATTTGTTCAACTTCTGCTTGAGCTTGTTGTTGAACTTGTTGCATTTGAAGTTCATAATCTCGACGAGCTTGAATAGCTTTCTTAATATTCTTAGCAATAGAAGTAATATTATTGTTTTCAATAGCTTCAATAGCAACTTCCAGTTGGTCATTCTGACCTGCACTAAATGCAAGTTCTTTCATCATATTCAGCTTATTCTGAACATCGGCATTATTACGAATATAAATTCCAATATTACCAGAGAAATCAAAAGAACCATCAATATCAACTACAACAACTTTATTAGTTGTCGGGTCTACATAAGAACCTCGTTTACCATCAATCCAAGCAAACTTACTGTAATCAATATTTGCAACATAATCACGTTCACGGAAGAGATTAAAACATTCAAGACTCCAAACACTTCCGGTCATTGCTTGAGAATAATTCGATTCATTAACAGCCTTACCAGTATAATCTTTGGCATCACCAAAGCGAGCATTATTCATATTAGCTGCTTCCCAAGCTTCTGCTTTCAAACCTTGTTTAAGATTATCAAGCATTTGGATATAATTCGTAATAGCACTTGTAGCTACTTCTCGAATAGATTGTAAAGCATTAGGTTGTGCATCAGAATCATCAAACGGTAAGAAACTATCTTTATTCGCAACAGCAAGACGTTCCTCGGTAGTCATATCACTACTATCAGCAAGAATACTTTCAGGGAATAATAACCAAGACTTAAACTTAGCTACTGCACGTTCTTGTTGTAAAGTATAAATACGATAAAGAGCAAGATAAGGTAAAACACGGAAAGGAATAGGATTACGAAGATTATCTTTATGTAAACCTACAATACCATTATAGGGTAATTTACAATCACTATAATTGTTAAATCTTTCACGTTGAACTTCGATAGGTCGCGGCTTAATATAAATACCACTATGACAGCCACCAATACGCCAACCTTCCCAAACTTGATTTATCCATTCCCATTCAATTTCAATATCACCAGCAGAAGTATCAAATTCATAATTCTCGTCTACAACACTTTCAACGATATTTCCTAATAAATCTCGATGTTTAAGAATACCTTGCTTAATTTCAGTTTTCCAAACATAATGATAAATATCAATTTCTTTACCATATAATCGAGCTTCACTACGAAGTGCTTCCGCGTTAGTATGTAAGATAGCTTTACGTTCAGCAAAATCTGTTTTATTGAAGATTTGAACTATGCCATCAGGAGCATCATATTTAGGAGATACAGTATAAATATCTTTAAGATAATTCATTTCTGCATCTGTAAGTTCATCACGAAATCTATCAATGATTTGTGGAATAGTCATTCGATAAACACGAACTCCTGCATCATCATCTTCTATATATCGTTGACCACTTTCAATACGATAATATTCGAGAGGAGATATTACTTGAAGATAAACATCACCTTTATAAACTTCTCGATAAGTATAAACTTCTTCACAAGCCCACCAATAGAAATAGCATTGTTGATACTTGTCTTTCGCTTCAACAATAGTATTGATAAGTTCAAGACGTTTTTGAGTTGTAATAGTTACATCATCAATCCAATCGTTAAGAACTTCCTCAATAATATCGTTAAGTTCACCTTGCTTAATTGTCTTTTGACCAGTATTAAATCCTGCCTCATTAAGACGATTAATAATTTCTTGATTACAATAAGCCATTACTTTATCAGCAAGAACTTTATTGCGAGCAAGAGTTACAGAAGGGTCATTATTAAATACTTGATAATTAGAGAACATATTAATAAATTCTCCCATATATCGTTCTTTAATAGGAGTAAGAAAATCTACATCACGTATCTCACCATACATTACAGCTTTCTCACCAACCTTATCAATATAATTCCGAAGAACATATTCATAAGTCTTAGGGTCTACTAAACCATTAGCAGCATCGAGAAATTTCTGTGTAACAGTTTTATCATTCTGACCAATAGCAAGATTAATCCAATAGTTACAATTAGGAATGTACCAAGCTTTCGTTTGTTTTGTAGCAGTACTTGCACGCTGGTCAGGCATAACAAGTGGAGTTGCTCTTAAATCACGTTCACTCATTTTAGGAATCTATTAACTTTACGATCAGTGTTATTAGTTTTACTTTTCGAGTTAGCTTCTCGTTCAAGTAAAAGGGAATCTTTACGAAATTCAAACATTGCAACGATAGCCGAACTTAATCGGTCTGCATTACGCCCAAATATAAATCTATCCAACTCTAATAAGAAACTTATATCATAAATTTGATTAAATCTATATATTGGTGTATCGTCGGACGTTTTTCCGACAATTTCGTATAAGAAATCCCGCACCATGCGCATACCCTCTAACTTAATATCGCCATCACCAATGACAATACCATAACCTGTAATACGAGGGCCATCAACACTACGATTAATATAACTACTTGGGTCTTTTAATAACTTATCTCTATAACCCCATTTCTTGAAATTAGTAACAAGTTCACCAGTACCAGCCTCATAAAGAACTTTACAATTCCAACGTAAACAAGCATAAAGAACAAGTTTATCGACAGCTTCCATAGTATCAAGACGACCACAATAAGAAGCAACAAGTCGTTTACCCATGTAAGGAGTTTTGCTGTTAGTACGCATCCATACTTGAAAACTTGCAAGTGAATTTTTTGTACTAACTTCTTCTTTATTTTTATCTACACGATATGGGTCATAAGAAATAAAATAAAGACTACCATCATTTGGAATAGGAGAATAAAATTCTCTTATACAACCATGAACATCAGTCTTTGAATTATGAGGTACATCAGTTATATATTCATGGAATCTATCGGAACCAAATATAGCTCGTTCAATACATTCCTGTTTAGTAACAAATCTAACACGTCCATCATCAAGTATATACCAACCATCTTCATAAAAATGATTAGACTTATCATATTTAATAGCGTTAATATGATTAGTAAGTTCCGGACTGTGAAAAATGTTCTCTTGTGTGTTCGTAAATGCCTCATTAGGACTGTTAGCACGTTGACCTACATAAATATTATATTCACCAGCATCTTTCTCTTTTTCTGCACCACGTTTCTTGTCATAATCATCCTTCCAAGAAGCAAACAGTAGAGAATTACCATCTTCTACAAAAGGTTCATAATCCCATATTTGCGGAAAAAAGAAACCACAAACAGCATGTCTACTATTAGCATCCCAGATATTTTCCATAGGAAGCATATCATTCTTTCCGGGATTATAAAAACAATTACTGAAAGCTTCCCAGTTAGCACCTTTTGTACCACCAGTACCATATACTCGAATTGTACCAATTCGTTCAGCACCAGATTCACTATTAGACATCATAACGTCTAATGCCTTTTGAAGATTAGGACAATTATGTGCAACTGTGAAATCTTCTAAAAGAACTAAATTATCACCATCTACTTCAAATCCGTAATATTTACCTCGACCAACAGGTTTAATATCAAATCGAGTTTCTAAAGGATTCTTTTGTAATTGATTATAATCTTCAGCTTTCTTGCGAACAATTTTGGTAGGAATTAAATGACATCCGGAAAGAATTAAAATTCTATAATATGTTTGACCTTTAACAATTCTTTCCGTAACTGTTGTTTTAAGACCTAAACTGCGAGATATATAAACAATATCATAAACAATAGTAGGATTTTTTTGTACAATTTCAAATATATGTTTTCTACTATCATATGAACCATCAGTATCTATAATACCAGCCAATAATTCAAATCGACTATTTCTATCAGTAAAAATATATTCTTTAGGAATGTATTTATTACCAAGAACATTTAAATTTTCAAGTTCTCGTCTAAACCAATTAGTACTATCATCTTCATTTCTCTTAATAGTAATTCGTTTAGCTTTAGAAATACCACTATCAGTTATATAACAACTTAAATTATTATTTTTCGTATAATTAAGTATATAATCAATTACTTCAGGATCTTCGTTTGTAAATCTACAAGTATCTTTGTCACCATCACCTAACCATAAACCAAACATATAAGGTTCAATTAAAACGTTTTTATGTTCAAATTGAATACCTACTTTTATAAGACTATGATTATCTTTCCAGCGAGGATGTTTGTTTATCATATTAATATATTCAGGAGCTGTCATAGTAATAGGAGTACATATATTACCATAACTTTTCCGATATATCATATAAATATCATGTTTACTATTTACAACATGAGGTATTCCATTTAAAGGACTTATTTCAAATAATTCATCTTCACCAGTAGTAGTAGCTAAAACAGTTCGAGGTTTACCATCAGGCCCCATAAGTTTATCACCAATGCAAATATCTTGTACAAATTTAGTACTTCCATCAGCCATTATAAAAGCAGTATTTTCACCAAAACATTTACCTGCTTCTTCAAAATCAGTTTCAATAGCTTTCTTACCTACTGCGGCACTTTCATTTCTACCAATAGCAACACTTAAAAGTTTACTACGAAATCCGAAAGCTTTTTGACCTTCTTTTGTCTTTTTATATCCAAGTTCAATACCTTTATCAAAGTTCTCACTTAAATAACCTCTTTTCCAATAAGTATGATTTTCATACCAATCGAGATTAACTTTAACCATATAAGATGTAGCGTCTTTAACAGTTAAATACTCTAATGTATCAGCAGCAAGAATAACGGTTACATTCTTATTAGCATTTAGTGTATTAGCTGCTTGACTACCTCGTTTATATGAAAAACCTTTACGACGAGCCTTTGCCTTACATAAGTTACAACTATTGTTAGCAATCAACTCATCAATCTTAAAGTTCCAATAATCCCCATCCCAAAAACGAGGAAATCCAGCTACTGTATGGACTTTAAAAAGACCTTCTTTATCTAATTGTCTTCGTTCTTTTTCATTAGGAGCACGATCGATACGACCATAATTAAGATAATTATAATGGTCGCCAGTTATACGAACTTTATGAAGTAAAGCCTTACGTTCAGCATCAGATTTGGCTGCTAAATAAGCAGGAATATCTTTAATGTATAATTTACAATATGCTTGAACACCTTTAACTCGTCTATCCATTTCACGTTGCCAAAACTTTATGGCATTAGGACTATCATCAGGTTCAAGACAATAACATCCATGTTTTTCATAAAAGTCTGCAACACGACTAAATATTTCAGTACCTACGAAAACAAAGTCTATTTTCATAAGTACACCACCACTTTCACCTATAAGAAAATCGTTATCTCTGTCAATCCAAGGTTTACCAGTAAAACGACAAATACTTGAAGATAAAGGTTTGTAACTTTCTTTATCTTCAAGTATATAATCTATAAACGGACTTCGACCAGTTTCATAACCATAACGATTGTCTTTACGATAATGTTTCTGTTTCGTTAGGAGCATTAGATGCTCTATCATTTGTTCCGTCATAGCTATCTCTATATTCAGCTCCACCACGAATTGATGTTACACCTTTTTCAATCTTATCCCACTTATCATTAAGCTCAGTAAGACTTTCAACTCGTGCAGGAATTTCATTAGCAATTTTAATAATCTGTTTAAGAGTATCTTCACAAAGAGCTAAATCTTTCATTTCAAGTTCTTTCGACATTAAATCTTCTATACCATCAGTTAATATACGAACTAACTTACTTGAAAGATTCAAAGATTTAATAGTAGAATTAATTAAATCTTCAACAGCTGTAATATTAAGATTTGATTTTACAAATTCAATAGCAGATAAAACAATTTTATCCGGTAGATAAGATTCATCTAAACCAGCATTAGACTTAGCATAAGCATAAGCTTCTTTTTTAGTAAGTCCTGCTTTCGTTACATAACCTTTTCTATCGGATAAATATAGTATAAATCTAAATTCTTTTTCTGCAAAAGATTTATCTTTACTATCATCACGAGCATATATTTGTTGAAGTAAAGGATATTGAAGTATCTCTTCTACATCAAGAATTAGTTTATCATTTTCTATTTTAAATCCATGTACCATATATCATCGACTTGATATAAATATTAATACAGTATTCAAAGCAATAGAACCCGCTGCAATCCAACCATTTCTACGTTTCTTTTTTCGTTCAGCTAAATATCTTTCTTGATAATCAATTAACTTACTATTGAGTGAATCAAGGCCACCAAAAGAAACAACCAAAAGACTATCACGAATAGCAATATGATAAGACTGGAAGGATATAACGCTATCTTGTATCCTTTGAATTTCATTGGCAGTAAGATAAAGTTTTTCATATTTTTCACCTTCAAGAAGTTTTATAGCTAACTTACGAGTTTCTTTCGGAGTAAAAACAATAACCGTATCGCCATCAATCTTGTATCTTTTTTGCGATATAGCGGAGAACGGAATCATCACTAATGATATTACTATCATTAAAATCACTTTCAGCTTTCTCATAAATAGTAATAGTTTTTTGTTCAATTCCTCTAAGACTATCAATAACAAATTGTTGTTCATTAATAATCTTATCATATTTCTTAATGAAACTATTAAGACTATCCCTTAAAGATTTAATAGTTTCATCATGCTTTTCAATACCTAAAAACTTACGATTAATATACCTGCCTAAATAAGCAGCTCCAATACCAATCGCAAGAATCAAAACTATATAAAATATATATCGAACAGTATCTTTCATAGCTTACAAATCTAAATCCATTTCATTAATAAGAACATAAGATTGAGTTCCTTTACCAATTGCCTTATCAAACAAAGGAATAATAATATCATTCCATTGATTCACGTCTTTGATAACTTGACAACCAGCTGAATAAAGACCAATCTCATCACTTACTTTCCAGCTTGACGCCCTATGTAAATTAATACCAAACATACCAAAGTCAGTATTATCGGTAATATCAATTTTGTCATCTCGATTATTGTCACGAATTACTTGACAAGGATTAGCTTGAACAAGTGCTTTATATTGTCCTTTATGTTTACCTATTTTCCAAAGAGCTTTATGTACACCTTCTCGAAGAACTGCACAACCTTTATTATTAACAGGAGTTTCAAGATTTAGATTACTTGGGTCAGTAGTAGCTTCAAAAACCATACATTCCCATATATTAAAATCTCGTTCATAAAACATTACAATAACATCATTATAATGTTTAGTACAAGTACTTTTAGAACGAATACCCCAAATATTAAGATTAATAGGATAACTATCATTTTTCCTAAATATAGGATATTCTAAATCTTTCGCAATTTCAATAAGTCTATTTGGTAAATCATTTATACCAATAAGTTTATTAAATAATGCGTTATATTTTGATTCCTTAGTTGCTTTCATATTTGTAATACTTTTTGTAACTTGTGTGGGCCTCGCTCCGCTCGGCCTTTCGGGTGCTCCGCACCCTCACCCGGTGGGGGAGTGGGTTGGACGCCCACTGGCGACACCATTTGTATCATCACTTATAACACTTCTATCGCCCAAACTAAATTTTATAGTTGCCCACGGTAATTACTATTAAAAATCCTAATAAGATTTACTGCAAGTTTACCACGAGTATCTATATAATAAATCTTAATAGTTTTCATAGCTTAGAAAAGTGTTTTAGCAGTTTTATAAATATGTTTACTTGAATAATCAGCAATCATCATTCCGACTTCATTTTTAAGATAAGGAATATCATACATTTCTACGACTTCCTCATCTTCTTCATTTTCGTCTTGAAATTGATTCTGAATAGTTCTAATATGACAGAGAATAATTCCTACATTTTTATAACCCCAGCTCTCAACAAGATTAGCATAAGTAGAAAGTTGCATTGCATAATGATTACCTATACTATCAGCGAGGTGGTCAAGCGGTGCACCGAAATATTCTTCTTTATAAATAAAATTATTGAGGTCGAGTGTACCATCAAGTTTCTTATCATAATAACCACTTTCAAATCTAATTGGAGCCTTATTAGTTTTCCAGTCTAAAATGATAAATTCCTTATCACGAATTAAGAGAATATCAATAAGACCGGAAACAAGGTTTTGACTATCATAAACACCAATCTCAGCGTAAATATGATAACCTTTCGTAACAAGAGCAGCAATCAGACTAAATATATCAGGATACTTTTCTCGAATACCAGTCTTAACAAAATATTCAAGATTCAGCTTACCGTATTTATGACTACCAACAATATCATCTATCGTATAGATTCTATCATTGATAAAACCATTAGCGTTCAGCTTATATCCATTACAAGTCTTAATAGCAGTTTCAAGGTAATTATGTTTCTTTGTTCCTTTATCACAAGCCTTAATAGTTTCTTGTTCCCATTCCCAAAGAATTTGTTTCTTAGTTTTACCTTTATATTTTTGATATTTTGGATGTCGAGGATTCTTACCTATACGTTCACACGCTGCGGCAATTTCTTCTTTCTTAAATTCTTGCGTATATTTACCAATAAGAGTAGTAACAGATATGTAACCATTACCTAAATCATCTGTGTACTTATGTTCCTCTTCATTAAAGTACAGTATTCTACCCTTTGGCAAAATCTTTTCTGAAACGCATTTTCTTCCCATCTTCTTCGGCAGTTCTACGTCTACGACGATTAGCAATATGATAAGCAATAATCTTTGCTTTACGTTCCTCTCGACTTAAACCTTCAAGTTCCTCAGCATGAGTTTTCTTAAAGAACTTAGCTGGACTGTATTCAAATCTACCAACACGAGGAACACTAACAACTTCATCTCCTCGCATCATAGCTTTGGCAACACTATCCTTTTGTGTTCTTTCCAGTAACTCTAATACTTTCGCCTTTTGGTCAGGTTTTAACTTTTCCCAAGCTGCAACACTTCGTTTATAAGAAGCAGGTCGTCGAAGAACATAAGGTTTAAGATGTTTTTCAATACGTTCATCTACGAAAGGAACTAACTTATCATAAACAAAAGGATTAAGCATAATTTAATTATTAACGGCAGGAGATTCAATCCAAACACCTACGATAGAATATTCATCTACAAGAACAAACTCACTAAACTTAACAGTTCCAACACCAACAATAGATTTACCTTCACGGTGAATTTTCTGTTTAGCTGCAAGCGTTTGAGTATCGCCCGGCATTTGAATAAGAGTAGGAATACAACCGTTTTCCAGTTTTACTTTATCTCCAACTTTAAGACCTTTGACATTTTCGGCAATAGCCATAACTGTATAAGCCTTAGCTGGAATCTTATTAATTTCCTCGTTATTAAGAATATTAAGAGTAGATACTTCAAAATCTGCACGAAGAAGAACTTTGTTACCACGAGGACTAAATGCAATTTTTGTTTCCATAGTTTTACTTTGTTTAGGATTTACATTATTATAACTACGAGTACAAATATATAATATAATCTTATCCCATGCAAGCAAATCTAAATAAATTTCAAACTGAATTAATAAAATTATCACTATCAGAAGCAGAATTATCAATAAGTCTAATAGTAATTACAGTATTAGCGATTGCAAGACCTCACAAGTGGGCGTCCAACCTGCTCTCCCACCGGGAGTACACAAGTTAAAACTAATAAAATCTCTATTGAAAGCTCTTCAAAATTTACTACTTTTTGCACCACCAGTTTTCCCACCAAAAGAATCAATTTTGGCGACATTAGTATCTTGACCAGTTGCACTACTAAAATCACTAATTTTTGAACTAATTTTTTCGTTATTAAATTCGTTATTAATTACGTGATTATTTGATATAGTTTCTGAATTACGAGTTGGAATTTGTATATATATTATATATTCCTTATTTGTAATAATATTACTTGTAATATTATTACTATATATAGGTATATGGTCAATTAATTCAAAAATTCATTCAAAAATTACGGAAAATAATGATGCAAAAATTGTAGATTTTAGTGAAGATAGAGATCATTTTACAGGTAATTTTACAGGTCAAATTACAAGTCAAATTACAAGTAATATTGAAATTACATTAAAAATTTATTCAAAAATTAAGGAAAATGGTAATGAAAATAATAGAGATTTTAATAAAGAAACTAATGAAATTTTAAGTAAAATTAAAAATAAAGAAAATGAAGATTCAAAAATTAAAGATTATTTTAATGAATAAATTGTTATATATAAAGACTATGTTAATGATAATTTAAGTATAAATATAACTGTTTTTATAAATATTGAAAATGAAGATAAGAATATTAGAGATTTTAATAATTCTTTTGAAAATAAAAAGATAGATTTTAATAATAATCTTAGTGATATGATTGTAGGTGTTTTTGTAGGTATCGAAAATAATATAAGTATTTATATTGTGGAAGTACCTAATGAAACTGCCCCGTCCATTCAAGGGTTTGCGAAGCCCCCCGCTTGAGATTGCAGGAAAGAAAAAAATAAATGTTTCCTGAATAGTCTAACTAAACATTATTCAACTATGGCAAAGCAAATCAAAGAAGCAACTGAAACTATCGTTAAGGTTGTTCGCATTAGTGGTAAAACTAAACCGCTGGCAATTAATGGTAAAGAGAATACCGATAACGTCGTATTTCTGCGTGCATTTGATGCCGAAAGCGGTGCGAAACTTGACACACCGCTAAGCATCACAGAAAGTAGAGCTAAAATGTTCGGTTTCTCGTGCCTTTGTATTAGCGAGGAAACAGCCGAACGAGATAACGCCGGAAACATGGTCGAGGAACTCAACACGCTTACGAATCCGCCAAAGTATTACGAAATGACATTGCGAGTAATACCGAAAGGCGAGCCGGGCGAATGGGGCTACAAAACCAAAAAGGCCGTAACGGTGGACGGCAAAGAGTACAAAACGGGCGAACTCGTTCCCTATCGTACTACCGGAACAATGATTGTTGAAGCAATCGGAAAAGAGTACAAAGATACGGATTTCAAGAGCGCCGCGATTAATCGTATCAACGGAGCCGCGAACGCTGCCGGTGATATGGCATATCGTGTTGAAACTTTCCGTTTGATGTTCGGACGTGTTCCGAATATGGCAAATGAAGAGGACAGAAATACACTGCTTTCTCTTCCGGTAGCACACTAAACTCGTAACGTTAAGGATGGCGAACGTCGTAATGATGTTCGTCATTCTTTTCGTAAATTATTAGTTTCATTACGACCAACACTTTAACTTTCATTACGACCAACACTATTAAAACTATGAAATGGTTAGGATTTATAGTATTAGTTCTAATTGAATCATTAGCTATATTCGGATTATCACTCGAAAAAATAGGATTTACTATTCCGCAAGCGATATTAATTTCGGTTTATGCTGCGCTATTAATTATCACAATTACGGGATTTGTTATTACACATTTTGTAAATTTACAAAAAGAAAGAGAAAAAGAATTTGGAATTTTAATACGAGAATTAAGAGAAATTAAAGAAGTAGTAGGAACATCTGAAACACGAATGATTTTATTAGAAAATTTAATACAAAATGATGTAAGAAATGATATAGAAGGTGTAAACGAAATTGTAAGACAAAATTTGATAAGAAAAGCGTGATTAGTTGCGGAGGTATTATCTCCACTTTTATCTTTATCATTTCCACTATCAGAATCTCTAATTTTAGGCAAATAGTATTCCAATCATTGTAATTATTGATTTCATAATAATAACTATAACAATTTTCAGTCTTTTATTTTCTATTAAAATTGTAATAACAATCTTAATAGATTTTGTTATAGCTTTTTCTTTTTCATTATTATTATGATTTCTTTATACTACGTTTATATCATTTTCATTATCATTTTCATTATCATTTTCATTATCATTTGTTATAAAATTTGTAATATTATTTACCTAAATTCTTTCGTTATCTTTTTCATTCATTTTATCATCTCGATTTTCATTATTAATTGACATTGTAATTATAATAGAATTTGTAATATTAATTGTAATTATTTATTCTTTATTTTTATATTACTTATCTTTATTATCAATTACAATAGTTTTAATATCATAACTATCATGACTTGTGCTATCATTGGATTTATAATTTCCTATTTATTTGTTAAATTAACAGTAGGAAATTCAGTAGACATAACTGGTGAACCAGAGTTTACATTAACAGAAAAACTACAAGCATCATTTCTAATATTCTTATTTGCAGGATATTGGATTGTATTACTTGTAAAATATCTCATTTCATTAATTTAATCAACTATGAACACAACAGAATCTCCTAAACGAAAAATATCTGCATTAGAACGAACAATCGTTGCAGGTATGAGTAATATTACAATGCCTGATATGATGGCATTACATAAGAAATTTCCTACATTAGCTATCGAAGATATTTATGATATACTTAGTTCGATAGAAACATCTGCATTAGGTACAACATCACGAGAATTTATCCTTCAATATGCAGAAGTAAGACTTCTTAGTTTACGAAAATCTAAAACTATTGAAGAAGCAACAGTACAAACTCGTGAAATATCAGAAAAAGTACAAGCTCTCATATCTCGTAATGAAGAATTAAATGACCGACTTGAAAGACAAACATCTTATATCGGTAAACTTCAACGAGAACTATCAACATTCAAATCAGTAAATAAAAATATTAAAATAGTATCTCTCGTACTATTATTCTTACTGATTGGTCAAGTTATAGCACACTTTACGTTGTAAATTATGATAAAATCAGTAACAATAGATTTTCATACAGAAAAATCTATTAGTATAATATCAGATGCTCGTTTAGAAGCAATATTAGTATCAGTATCAGAAAATACAACAGATATCATTGTATCAAATATATCATTTAAAACCGTAGAAGAAATCAAACTTTTATTTAAAGGACATAAAGCACTCAAAATAGTAGATTTACCACGTGGAGATATAGTTGTAAAAGTAGAAAATAAACAAATAACTCAAACTGTAATTAAACATCATTTATAATGTCACCAGCAATCGAATCATCAGTATTAGAACTCAAATCAGGACTTAAATTAGAATTTAAGGACGATGAAACTGTAAAAGTTTTAAGAGTTTCTACAACAGAATCAAAAGTACGAATCGAAACTAAATATAATTCATCTGAAGCATCATTTATTGCACAAGATGGATTTAGAGTATTAACAGATGAAGCTGATGTAATAGCTTTACCTTTTAATAGAGTATCTGTTTCATTTAAAGTTGAATCAATAAAATCATTAACTTTTAACTACAAATAATCATGTCGAACAGTATGTTTTTTCTTCCTTGCATTTGTATCATCATTTGCTTTATTATTTCCGCTATTACTTATACCTATAATAAGGCCAAAAATAGAGCAGTTGATAAAGCTATTAATGATGATATTCAAGATGGTTTTGTATGTTTGGGGGATGTTTATATTAATAAGTATTCTATTGAGTCTATTTATTTAGATGATAATGGACATCTTGTTGATATTAAAACAGACCACAATCAGTATTCTTATCGTTTTACAAGTGAAAGTTCATATCATAAATATCTTGATTATCTTGAAGATACTTGTAAAATTGATACAATGATTCATAATCAGTATTAATTTATGATATGGAAAATAATAGCAATAGTCTTTTGGAGTTTAGTAGGTCTAATAGGCTTTTGCAAATGTATTGACGGTGATGAATCAAAAACTCTTACTGGTATTATTTATATAATTATTTCATTAGCTTTCCTAACTGGTATTGCTATTGGAGTATAAACTATTAATTATATGACTGCTAAACTAATTGTATCTGTTAAAGAAGTAAACGGTATTGCACAAATCGTTTACTATTGTAAAGAACGTCGGCGTATTTATCGTAAATCATTCGCTGATACTGTTCGAGAGTTTCGTGATGCTTACAGAAAAGCTAATAAGAAATAAGTTGCAACTGGAGAGGGCTACGCAGCTGGGCTACGCCCAGCCGCTCCGCTCCCCGGTGGGAGAGGAGGTTGCACGCCCACTTGTCACGTTACTCACGAAACTATTATTATAACTCTTATTGTTAATAATATCGAAACTATGTTATGTGAAATTATATCTGAAACAAAAGGTACTATTATTAATTTACCTATACAAGGTGATATTAATGTTAGTCGTGACGATTATATCGAAATTAATAATGTTCGATATGTAGTTCGTCGAAAAGAATATATTCTTAAAACTGAAACTGAACCTACTGGAAGACAAGTTTATATTACTCGTATTGTTATTTATGTTATGTAAATTATGCCAAATTTAGAAGATTGTATTATTAGATTTGAAGATTCAAACCCAACATTAGTTCGTGTTGAAAATACTTCAAATAATATTGGTATTGGTGCAACACCAGTTCTACCATATAGTAAACCTGAACCTGAACAAGCGCGAGGGGCAGCATTATCTGCTATTAGACCTATGACTGTTGCAGAATATAATAATATCCACGCAAATGATTATAAAACTGAAAGAAATACTGGAAGTATCATTCTTATTATGATTGTTGCAACAATTTGCTTAATTAAAGTCATTAGAACTGCGAAAAAATCAGATTAGCCAAGTATGACTACTGAACAAGAAAAAGATTTTAAGAAAAGAGGTATATATAATGATATTATTCTGATGACAAATCTGACGATGATATATTGTTATATTATGTTCTTTGCTCTTGAAGAAGTTGTTAATATCTTTGGTAAACTTTATCGACATTCAACCAAGTATTATTATAATATCGTTCGAGAAGTTCTCGATAGAATTAATTGTGATAATATTAATTGTTTCAAAACAAGTCAGCAAGATGCTGGTCAAATGGTTTTGGATGTTGTTAAAGAAATCGAAGATAGACTTGCTTTTGATGATAAACAGTTGTATATCCTATTTGTTATTAATCAAAAGGCTTACGATAATATTCATAAGTTTGAACCTGAAGTTACAAGTATATTTAAGAAACAAATTGAATACATTTATCGTAAACTAATTGATTATTGTCCTGTAACATTGGATAAAGACAAAATGGCTATTGCAACTATTGTCATTAATCAAGTTGTTAATAAAGTTAAAGCTCGTGAGGAATCTGATGGTTCACTCACTATTATATATGATGATGCAAAATAAATTTTAAGATTTGTTTGGTCATACCATATATAATTATTATATTTGAATCATAAATAATAAACAAACAAACACAAAAACTATGCCTTACATTATCACTCGTGCTAACGAAAATAATAAAGTTGGTAAAATGGGAAAAGGTCGTAAAATCAGTCATGTTCAAACTATCGTAGTAGATGGTGATGAACGTAACAAATGTCGGCCGGTATATCGTGTAACGCTTATTCATAAAAATAATAATAACAAATTAATACAACAAGTTGTAAATACATTATCATAATAAAATATGTAATGAGTAGAAATCCTCGATAGGTAATCCAGTATTAAACTACTATTTTTACAACTTGTTTTCTTGAACTATGGTGTAATGGTAACACATGAGATTTTGGTTCTCAGATTTCAGGTTCGAATCCTGATAGTTCAACTATTATAGATAATCATGGCAGAGATATAAATGCACCCAATGGATTGGTTGGTGATGCAGTAAGTCGAGGCTTAACTGTATTTTAGGCTGGTGCAAGTCCAGCTGGTTATCTATAATTACGCCGTGTTAGCTTTAATGGTAGAGCAGCTGACTTGTAATCAGCAGGTTGTAGGTTCGAATCCTACACACGGCTCACATTGGGATTGTTGTGTTCCAAATATTGATGTTTTGAAATGGACATCTCGGAGTACTTCTGTTGTGATAATAGTGGTACTCTTTTTCATGTAAATTCTAATCTAATATATAATATTATGACTTTAATCACTCTACCTTCTGGAACTGTTTTAGCTAATGATTACACTCTTCCGATTATTGTTGTTAGTAAAGTTCTTATGGCTAATGACAACAATCCTCATGCTAAATTGTATCCGTATTATTTTACAATTATGTATGCTAACGGTGTTTCAATGCCTATTATAGCTAAAACATTAGCAGAAGCTGAACTTGATAGACAAATAGTTGTTAAAGTTATTAATCCTACGAAAGATTCAAATGTGAATTAAATAACTGGTTTAAGGCGAGATGGTGAAATTGGTAAACACGAAGGACTTAAAATCCTTTGGTCAGTAATGACTTTGCGGGTTCGATTCCCGTTCTCGCTACAAGTGTCCAAATGATGGACGCGAGTGTACCAATCCGAGTACACAACCTTACAGACAAAGCTGTCAAAAATCTGTAAGTTGAAAATGTGACAGTACTTATGGATACTCATAAGGCTAACGCTGGCGCCAAGCGGAATAATATTATGTGAGTTTCAACACGTTCATTTAGTAATGATGTTGTTAATATCGACGGATAGCGAACCGGAAAGAGAGTAATCCTCGATCCGGACTTTTTGAAAATAATTAAAAACAATATATAACTATGAAACTTTCTGAACTTACAATAGATTTACTATTTGATAAATATGGTAAAAGTACAGCTTCTATTATAATTCCTATTTTAGATTATAATAGAGGTTATATTTATAATTTTGTTGTTAATCATTGTAAATTTAACTATTTATTTACTGATAACACTGTTGATATTAATACTGCTGATGGATTATTAATAGCTATTGTTGATAATAAAGTTTGTTTTACAGATTTTAATATTCAACATTTAAAACCTATAACATATATTCAAACTGATAGTGAAAATCTTATTAAATTTGTTAAAAAATTAGTTGATTATGCAACTGGTAAAAATACAGAAGATGATTCAGAAACTAAATCTTCTGTAAATGTTTTTAATAATAGTGAATCAAAAGAATATATAAGATTTCAAACTGAAACTAATAAAATAGTTAGTCAAGAATTAGATAAAGATTTAACAGATAGAACTTTAGTAGTTAAATACACAAATGGTATGACTATTATTGTTCCATGTGCTGTTAAGAATGAACATGGTGTCGGTAGCGAATAAACGCGACAAGTGGGCGTGCAACCTCCTGCCCCACCGGGGAGTGAGGGCGAAGCCCGAACGGTGGGGATGGCCGAAGGCCAGCCGGACTTAAATTAACTCTTAATTAAATATAAATTAAAACTATCTAACATTATGGTATGAGTAAGCAACCTATTATACAAGTTCATAGTTGTAGAGCTTGTAAGTATTGTAAAAGTAAAACTTCGTATAAGTCACGAACTGAACGAAAGACTTATTATGAATGTGATAAGACTAAAACTATGATTACAGAAAGTGTATATCAGACAAATGATTGTTTAACTTTTATTAGTCGTAAATAGTTTATGCCTAAACTCAATGCTAATCAGATAGACAAATATCTTAATCCGGAAGATAACGGAGATAAGAGGAGGTCTAAACCTAATAGAAATCTTCGAGAAGATAACAATCAAAATTATAGTAAGAAGAATGATAAACGTAGGCCAACAAGTCGTAACCAGTAAAGGTAGATATGGTCGTGTTATTGATGTTGATAATTCATCCAATGAACTTAAAGTATTAGTTAAGATTGGTACTAAGAATTATTGGATATTAGAAAGTCAATTAACTCCTGCTACACATATAGTTAGGGTTAAAGTTGAATACGAAATAGATTATTGTGGTAAATCTATTACCGATAGTCTTGAAGTAGCCCTAAAACGTGATACTGTTCTTTACAATGATAATGTTAATTATTTAGCTCAACTTTGTAAAGATAAAGTAGAAAGACAATTAGAAATGGAAGTAAAAGTTAAACAAATTAAAATTTCATAAGTACTATGACATTTGACTTAAAAGTTATTACTATTGAAACTAAACCTCGTGCTGGATACTTTATTCTTGACGAAGGTGAATTTTCTACTGTTAAAAAGGTTGTACCTCAACGTAGCGAAGTTTATCTTGATAATGGTAAAGTATTATCTATCGCTGATGCTTCTAAGAAAGTTGCAAAACTTATCGGTGAAGTTACTACTGAACAAGAGGATAAAGTTATTACAAAAACTTATTCAATTATTCATAGTGATTTCAGTGGAATCATTCGTGGTTTGTATGATACAATTCCTTATGGAGATGATGTTCCCGAAGAGGATAGAAAATATAAAACGCTTCGTGATGCACTGTTCGCTGGTGTAAAAGTCAGATATGAAGGTGCATTTGAAACTATTCTTACTCGTACTGTTGTTGATGAAGTTGTTGAGATTTCAAGTCTTTCTGTTGTAGATAGATATCAACTTTATTCTCGTGATGATAGGATTGGTGTTGTTACGAAGTTTGACAAAGATTCTCATTGGTTCCAAATTAAGCTTAATACCAGTGGTACTGTTGTTAAGTGTAAACGTGAAGATTTTACAAAACTTCATAATGACAATACTATACAGATGCTTCATACTTTATGTTCTCGTTGTGGTCGGTAAATGGATTTTAGTAAACTTAAAGGACTTGTTCCTGTAAAGAAAGCTAATATCAATAGAGATTCAACTAATCGAACAAGAAGTAAAACTTCAAATATGACACCTCATGCTATAAAGTGTGAGGTGTTTTTTTATGATAATAAGTTTTATGGAATTGTCGATAATGAACGTTATCCTATTGATATAACAGATGAGGATTATCAGAAAGCTACATTTGCATTTAGCACACCTGATAATGAACATTGGGATTGGTTCACGATTCGTCCTTTTAGTGCTGCTGAAGCTAATATTGAAAACTTGAAAAAGTATTGGCAACTTATTGTTCCTAAAATGAAGATTTGGATTACTCTTGAAAATGGAGTAGGAAAACTTGATATGGAACGTATTAATAATCGAAACGAAAAAGTTTTCAAAAGATTAAGTCCAAAATATTATGCTTCTCGACGCAATTAAAGAGTATTCGGTGGTCATGCCGGAATTACTTCAATATTTGAAGAAACGAGGATATGACCCCGGATACTTTTTTACAAAGTTAGACCTATCGTTACAATTCATAATAATATTCGAGTTTTTATTACAGAACTACGATATTGTTATGATTACAACCCCTAATGTTATGGGTGTTAGAGCTTATGTTAATCGAACTACTGACAAACAAGATGTAATATTTGTTTGTCCTACTCCTGAAACTTATAAAATAAGTAATAATCATTATGAAACCCTTATTAGTAAGGCATTTGAGTATATCCAAAACACTGCATTTTAGCCGATATGGACGCAGATAAATTGAAAGACCTTACAAGTGTTAAGGTGAACAAAAATAAGCCGTCAGTGAGGCCAAAACAGGCCGCCACGGGCGATTATTCGCAATTATATCCGGGACAACAGCAGGCTATCGACAAACTATCTGATTGGTATTTTAGTAACGAACTTGAATGTACACTTGAAGGTGTCGCGGGTAGTGGAAAAACTTTTATTCTTAGATATTTTCTTGAGAATATTGTTAATAAATCTTATACTATTACGGCTCCTACACACAAAGCTCTTCGAGTTCTTGAATCTCAAGTAGGTAGAAAAGGTATGACTTTGCATAGTTTGCATGGTCTTAAACCTAATATTGATTTACAGAATTTTGATATTGAGAATCCTCAATTTGACCCTCTTAATCCAAGCAAGATACAAAATTATAATCTTGTTGTGATTGATGAATGTTCTATGATTAATAAGGATTTATTCCAACTTAATCGAAATCGTGCTACTACTTATAATGTTAAGATTCTTTATGTTGGTGATTCTCTTCAGCTACCACCTGTAAATGAAGAAATATCTTTAACATTTGCTACTGTTAAGAATAAAGTTGTTCTTACTGATATTGTACGACAAGAAGAAGGTAATCCCCTTCTTGAATTGTTTAGTCTTTTAAGAAATGATATTAAAAATCAAACAAATACTTTTCTGAATTATATAGTTCGAAATAGGTCTAATATACAAGATGGAATTGGTTATGAAATTATTCCACGAGCTATGTTTAATCAAAGACTTATTGATGAATTTAATTCAGATACATTTCATAAGAATATAGACCATTTTAGAATTACTGCTTATACGAATAAAGCTGTTTCTGATTGGAATAGTATTGTTCGTAATAGTATAGTTGGTAAAGATGCTGATATAATTCATATTAACGATTTGGTGTTATCTTATAATACTATTGTTGATGAATTTAAGGAACCAATTATTCTAAATAGTGAAGACTATATTCTTGAAGATATTAGACCTTATATTAGTGATGAAGGTATTAAAACATTTGCTGTTAATCTTAAATCTATGTATGATGGCCATATAACTCAACCATTTCTTATCGTAGATACAAAAGATGCTTCGTTTCTTAAATATAAGGAAATTCTAACACATCTTTATAATAGAGCTGCTAATCGTGTTCAACATGGTTGGTATGTTTATTATAAGTTTAAGAATCGTTTTTTAACAAATCTTAAATTCAGTATTGAAACTATTCAAGGAACTAAGTGGATTAATAAAGACATAGATTATGGTTATTCTATGACTGTTCATAAAACACAAGGTTCTACTTTCGATAATGTAGCAATAGATTTGACAGATATTGTTTTCCAAAATACGAGATTTGGTCGTAGAGAAAATGATATTGATATTCGTAATAAACTTATGTATGTAGCTCTATCTCGTGCTCGCAAAAGTGTTATTATGAAGTATTAAACATAATCTTATTAATCAGACTGTTTCATCTGATATTTTTAATAGTATTAATATTATGTGTAATGCTTGTGAAAGATGTTATTTATCTATTGCTAATCGACGGATACCCAGTGGGGGAGCAGGTTGCACGCCCACTTTGAGGCGTACTATTATGTTTGTTGGTGATACACCAACTATTACAGATTATAAAACTCAAACTATATTTAATGGTCGTTCAACTAAAATAGTTAGTCAATTCATTAATGATTATAAACTAACTGCTTGGACTATTAAATCAACTCTTATTCAGTGCGTTTGTGCTGAACCAACTGAACATTATGCTGAAACTTGTTATCCAAATTTTATAGCAACTATTAGGAAGTATAAACCTACTATTATTGTTGCTGTTGGACAATTTGTTTATCAGTTCCTTAAAGAAGAAAAATATAAAAGTATGGCATCAGTTGTTAATAAACCAGTTAGGTTTAATGATGCTATACTAATTTCTATATATTCACCAGCCTATATTATGCGTAACAAATGTTATTCAGAATATGTTAAATCTTTTAATCTAATTAGTGACATATTTGCTGAATTATGTAAAGAATATCGTTATTACAGATAAAGTAGTGTTATTATGAATAATGCTTATGAATATGATGTAGAGATATATCCTAATCTATTTGAAGTTACTTTTATACCTAAAACAGCAGACCAAAAACTTATCGACGTTTATAAAGCTGTTGATATAAGATGTCTTGCTATTAAAAATGGTAAAGAAGGTAATCTTGAAGAACTAAAAGAAGCAAAGGCAAAATTGTTATTAGCAATGGGTGCTAAACAATTTGTTATTTGGATTGATTATACTACTGGTAAGTGGAGAAATGATGGGCCACTTATTATGGATTTCTTTATTCAACATAAAATTCTTACTGGTTATAACAGTAATAATTATGATAAAATTATGTTGGATATTTTTATTAATAATTATAAATATCTTGATGTAAAAGGTTTTAATAAGAAAGAAGGTAAACATATTACACAAATTCTATATGACCATAGTTGCGCTTGTGTAGATTTTGGTAAAGGATATAGTCGTTTACTTAATTTCAAGAAATATTACAAACGTCCTTTTACTGATTATGATATTCAAAAGATTTTATATCTTGATAAGACTTATACCAGTCTTAAACAAGTTGCTATTTGTTTAAAATGGTATCGTATTCAGAATCTACCGATTGCTTATAATTGTAGAATTAGAGAAGAGGATATTTATGATATTTGTGATTATAATGTAAATGATGTTCTTATTACATTAGAACTGGAACGTAGTCAAAAAGCTGAAATTGAACTACGAGAAGATATATCTGAAGAGTTTGGAATTGATGTCCGTAATATGTCAAGAAGTTCTATTGGTAAAGCTATTACTACATCTCTTTATGAGAAGTTTAGCGGTATTGATAGAAAAGATTTTATGGACACTAAGACTGATAGATGGAAAATTAAAGTTTCCAGTATATTAAGTCCTAAACTTAAATTTCAAACTAAAATTCTTAACGATTTACTTCGTACTGTTGCACAATCTACTATTGTGGTAGGTAGTACAAAAGATGAAGATAAATTTAAGCACGAATTTCAATTTGGTGATGCGGTATATACTATGGCTTTAGGTGGTTTACATAGTCAAGATAAACCGGGTTTAATAATTGCAGATGGATTTAGTTTACGTGATGCGGATGTTAGTAGTTTCTATCCTAATGGTATTCTTAGTTATGATGTTTATCCCGAACATCTTGAACGAAATCCTTTTAGGGCTACTGTTGGATATACAAAAGACACTCGTGTTGAAGCAAAACATGCTGCAAGTAAAGAACTAAAAGAATATAAAAAACTACTTAATGAAATAAATACTTTTAAGAATAATCATGTTAATCAATCTATTATAGATGATTTACAGGCAAAAGCTGATGCTCTTATGAAATCAAGTAAACGTCATAAGATTAAAGCTGAAGGTCTTAAAATTGCTATTAATAGAATGTATGGTGCATTTAGAGATATAAATGATTATCTTTATGACCCTAAATGTACTTATAAAGTTACTATAAATCTACAACTTTGTCTTTTAATGCTTATTGAAGCATTGGAACTCAAAGGTATTAAAGTTATATCTGCTAATACTGATGGTATTGTTTGTATCATCAAACCTGAACAAGAAGCTGATTATAAAGCCTGTTGTGATTGGTGGCAAGAATATAACAATTTTGAACTTGAATTTACTAATTATGAAAAGTATCTTCGTAATGATGTAAATAATTATATTGCTGTTAAAGAAGGTTTTCAAGATGCTTATGATAAATTGATTGATAAAACGCCAGAAGCAATAGCTGAACTTGAAGATATTTACATTAAACGTAAAGGTCTTTTTATTGAAACTATTGCTTTCAATAAAGGTTATGCTTATCCAGTTGTTCCAAAAGCTCTTAACCTATTTCTTTTATATAATATTCCTTATGCTGATACAATAGAAAATCATATTCATAGTAGCAAAGAAGCTATTTATGATTATTGTATTAGTCAAAAGACTGATGCTAAATTCAATATTATATATCGTAGTATTGTAAACGGTGAACTTCACGATGAAGAACTTCAAAAATCTAATCGTTTCTATATTGCTGATGTATCATATTGTAGTGGAACTATTATAAAAATTGATAAAAATAAACCAAGTAAAATCAATCGAATTGTAGCTAAATGTAGTGTTCGTCCTTTTAATGATTATGTTGAAGAAGATGATTATCATATAGATTTTAGTTATTATAAAAAAGAATGTGCTAAGATTCTATATGGTAAAAATAAGAAAACTGTCGGTATGGTTGCGGTTCAAGGTGATTTGTTTGGTGCTATGTCTAATAATAAACATTTAGAGCCTATTGAAAGTCCTGAAGAAGATAGTTTGTTTGAAGTTGATTTTGAAGATGACAATGTATCGTTTATTAATCCTGCTAATGACATTCCTATTAACAATACTATCTGGGGTATGTATGGTTTTTCAAGTGAGGAAGAATATAAACGTGCAATAGAAAATGGAGATGATTTACCTTTTTAATAAAATACTAATATGAATGGTGACCTTGTATATCATGAAGTTGACGGTCTTGCAATAGCTGATATTAAACCAGTTAATGCTAAAAATCGTAGAATTGGTTTGCGTGTAGCTAAGTTTACAAGAGAGGGAAAATATATAACTACTTATGCTTCTACTAAAGATGCTGCTAATGCTATAA